>OBCY01000003.1_pt1 | contig 87870 bp, 90 predicted proteins | sample 1496051 | NCBI WGS metagenome assembly OBCY01 (sample SAMN01760917, study PRJEB22395) | human gut metagenome | reverse complement strand
AACTATCTTCCTTTCCGAAGGCGGAGGCAAGCCCGCTTCTTTGACTGACGGAACAGGTCCGGCGCACGATGCGCCGGACCTGCTGCTATTATAGGGCTTGTCAGATGAGGCCAAGGCCCCCGGCCACCTTGCCGATGAAGTCCTGGACATTGGTGACCATGGTGGTGGCGGACAGACTGCCGCGGTCCAGCAGCTTATTCACCACGAACTCTGCGGCGTCCACCGCGTACAGGTACACCGGGCGGATGGACCCGTCGGGCATTACCCGGAAGGAGGGGGTCATGTTGCCGGTGGCGATGGTGTGCAGCATGGTGGCCAGGCAGATCACCGTGGTGGACTTGCGCACCAGCTCCCGCATAGCGGACGCGCCCTCGTAGGCGTTGGCATACACCTCCGGCAGGGGACCGTCGTCCCGGATGGAGCCGGTGAGCACAAAGGGAACATGGTTCTTCACACAGCCGTAGATGATGCCGTTGTCAATGTGATACTCCTCGATGAACTTGGGAATGGACCCGCAGCGGCGGACCTTATTCAGCACATCCAGGTGGTTGTAGTGTCCGTTGGGCTGAGACTGCTGGGTGTAGATATCCTGGCCCAGTGCCGTGTGCAGCAGAGCGCCCTCCAGATCGTGGGTGCCCAGGGCGTTGCCCGCCAGCAGGCCGTGGCAGTAGCCATTGTCGATGAGGGCCTGCATGGCCTTGCGTGCACCGTCGTCAAAGGCGAAGGCGGGGCCCATGACCCACACGATGTTGCCGTGCTCCTTCTCGTGGCGCAGCAGCTCCACCAGCCGGTCATAATCCTTGGCATAGGAGGTCTCGCGGCTGCGGCCCTGCCGGAACACGAACTGATCCTCCAGCGTCTCGCTTTCCTGGGAGAAGCCGTTGCAGTGCATATAAATGCCGTCCTCGCCGTGCTCGGTGCGGCCCAGCATGACCCGCTGTCCCTTCTTCAGGTTGCGGCTCTCCACCACGGAGAGGGTGCCGTCGTCCTCCAGCACCACGCAGCTGTCCATGCGGCTCTCCTCGGCCAGGGTCCACTTGCCGTTGATCTTGAAATATTCGGGGTACATGGACGTGCTGTGGTATTCCTCCGGAGCCACGCCGTCCTTCTCTGCCGCCTCCCAGCGGGCATCGGGAGCGTTCAGCAGGGCGGACTGGGTAAAGTCGGGGTGGTGATAGGCGGGGAATTCAAAAGCCATGGGGTGCTCCTTTCTCAGTGCAGGGTGGCGTAGATAACGGCCTTGATGGTGTGCATCCGGTTCTCGGCCTCGTCGAACACCACGGACTGTTTGCTCTCGAACACCTGGTCGGTGACCTCCATCTCGGTGATGCCGAACTTCTTGGCAATGTCGGCGCCGATGGTGGTGCGGGTATCGTGGAAGGAGGGCAGGCAGTGCATGAAGATGGCGCCGGGGGCGGTCATGGACATGACCTTGGCGTTGACCTGATAGGGGGTCAGCAGGCGGATGCGCTCGGCCCACACGCTGTCGGGCTCACCCATGGAGACCCAGATATCCGTGTAGATCACGTCGGCGTTGGTGGCGCCCTGGGTGACATCCTCGGTGAGGGTCACGCTGCCGCCGGTTTCCTGGGCGATGGAGCGGGCCTTTTCCACCAGCCACTCCTCGGGGAACAGCTCCTTGGGCGCGCAGGCGGTGAAGTGCATGCCCATCTTGGCGCAGGCCACCATCAGGGAGTTGCCCATGTTGTTGCGGGCATCGCCGAAATAGGTGAAGCGCACGCCCTTCAGCCGGCCCAGCTTCTCCTCGATGGTCAGCAGGTCCGCCAGCATCTGGGTGGGGTGGAACTGGTCGGTCAGGCCGTTCCACACGGGCACGCCAGCGCAGTCGGACAGCTCCTGCACCAGATCCTGGCTGAAGCCGCGGTACTCGATGCCGTCATACATCCGGCCCAGCACCCGGGCGGTATCGGCAATGGATTCCTTTTTGCCCATCTGGCTGCTGCCGGGCTCCAGATACGTCACACCCATGCCCAGGTCCATACCGGCCACCTCGAAGGAGCAGCGGGTGCGGGTGGAGGTCTTTTCAAACAGCAGCACGATGTTCTTCCCCTCCAGCCAGCGGTGGGGCACACCGGCGCGCTTCATGTCCTTGAAATTGCGGGACAGGTCCAGCAGATAGCGGATCTCCGCGGGGGTGTAGTCCAGCAGCTTCAAAAAGCTTCTGCCTCTGATATTCACAGCCATAATGATGTTCTCCCTTTCTATTGATAAAATGAAATTTGGATGGATTCAAATCCCGTCACGCCACAGGGGCATGCTCATGCAGCGGGGGCCGCCCCGGCCCCGGGACAGCTCGGCACTGGGCATTTTCAGCACCCGGATGCCGCTGTCCTCCAGGATCTGGTTGGTGACATAGTTCCGGTCGTACACCACCACCACGCCGGGGGCGATGCACAGGGTATTGGAGCCGTCGTTCCATTGCTCCCGCTCGGCTGCGATCTGACTGCTGCCGCCGCAGCGGATCAGCTGCACCCGGTCCAGGCCCAGATATCCGGCCAGTACCCGGTCCACGGAACCGCTGACCTCCCGGGTAGTGACGTTGCCCTGTCCCCGGCCCGTCAGCTCGAAAATGCGCAGGGTGCCCAGGATCCCCGGATGCACCGTGAATTTATCCACGTCCACCTGGGTGAATACCGTGTCCAAATGCATGAACGCCCGGGTGCTTGGGATCTCGAAGGCCAGCACCGTGTCGATCTCGGAGGCTTCGTCGGCAAAAATAGTGGCTGCCAGCTGCTCGATGGCCTCCGGCTGGGTGCGCTGGGAAATGCCCACGCCCAGCACCCGGCGGCTCAGGTTCAGGATATCGCCGCCCTCGATGCAGAAATACTGGTCCGGCGTGTAATACAGAGGCACCTGGCCGGCGTAGTCCGGGTGATGCCGCAGCACGTAATCGCCATACAGCGTCTCCCGGTTGCGGGTGGCCGTAAACATATGGTTCAGGCTGACGCCCCGGCCAATGCAGGCAAAGGGGTCCCGGGTGAAATACAGGTTGGGGATCGGCGGCATCAGGAATCGCACGCCGGTATGTACCAGGCTGGACAGCCGTCCCTGCTCATTGGGGAACACATCCTGATACGACACGCCCTCCATGGTCTTGAGCACCAGGAGCAGCGGGTCCTGAATGTCCAGCAGATACCGCTCCAGATCTGCCCGGTAGCCCATGGCGGTGCTGCCGGCCCGCCGGATGGTCTCGGCCACAAACTGACGCCGCAGGACCTCGTCGCTGGCCAGCACCTGAGCCGTCAGGTCCTCCAGGTATACCACCTCGGCTCCGTTGTCCCGCAGGATCTGGGCAAAGCAGTCGTGCTCGCGCTGTGCGCCATACAGATAAGGAATATCGTCAAACAGCAGCTGCCCCATGGTATTGGGACTCAGATGCTCCAGCTCCCGGCCGGGCCGCTGCAAAAGCACCCGCTTCAGGGGTCCGATCTCGCTTTTCACGCAAATGGGCATGGAATTTCCTCCTCTCCGATTGCACTCTATTTTACCAGATTTCTGCGCCCTTTTCTCACCATCCGGCGGGCCGATTTTTGTATTTTAACCGGTGTTTTCCTTCTGCACTTTGACGCTTTATTGTAATAATACTCATTCCCCGCCGGTCCCCCCTGTAAGTTCATGCGTTTTTTTGATGTGCCGTCCTGGGAAAATGTCATTATTTTGTACAAGATTTTTTTCACGAAATGTCCGATTATCTCTTGGCAAGACAGACCCGCCGTGGTACAATAGCCCCCATAAAGGGGGAATTTCCATGAAGCAGACCATTGCCCTGCAAACGCCTGGCCGCTCCGAGCTGGACCAGAGCAGCCTGTTTTCCTATGACCAGCTTACCGCTGCCCGGCCCACGGCCCCGGTGATCCACCGGGACGCCCGTTTTCTCCTGGTGCGCAGCGGCAGCGGCATCCTGCGGCTCCAGGGCCGGGAGTATCCTCTGGCCCCCGGGACGCTGGCGGCTATCCTGCCCTGGCAGATCAGCGAGATCACCCGGGTGGACGAGCCCGTCACCTACAGCCTCATGGCCTATCACTTTGATACCGTGGCCCGGGCTGCCCATCTGTTCCGGGGCGAGGATGGCCAGCCCATGCCCATGGCCCGGCTGATGGAGACGGTGCCGGTGCTGGAGCTGTCCCCCCGGCAGCGGGCGGAGGCCGGACGCATTGCTGACGGCCTGGCCCGGGAGCTGGGTCTTGCGTCCCTTCAGGAGGAGGGGCAGCTGTTTTCCAGTCTCAATGCCGTGAGTCTGCTGGTGCAGCTGACGGTGCTGTTTGCCCGACAGGCCCTGTCGGCAGACCGTCCCGCCGACGCTCAGGGGCCCGACCACCGGGAGCTGCTGCGGTACATGTACCTGCACTGCGGCCAGAAGCTGACGCTCCAGCAGCTGGCGGATGTGTTCGGGTGCAGCCGGTCCACCGTCAGCGCCCGGATCACCGCCATGACGGGCCTGTCCTTTTTCGACCTGCTCAACGAAATGCGCATCGGCAAGACTGCCGACTATCTGCTGTACACGGACCTGACCCTGAAGGAGCTGGCAGAGATCCTGGGCTATGTGGACGAGTCCCACATCTCCAAGGTATTCGCCGCCCGGCTGGGCACCCGCATCGGCCAATATCGGGCCACCTATCAGAAGGTGCAGAACATCTGCCAGCTGGAGGAGAGCCGCCTGGGGTGCAGCCTGGTGAACCACATTTACCGCCACTACCGGGAGGACCTCAGCGCCGCCGGAGTGGCCCGGTCCTTCGGCATTTCCGTGCAGCAGCTCAACCGCACCCTGCTGTGCCAGGTGGAGCAGAATTTTGAGGATTTCCTGGCCATGGTCCGGGTGAACCGCGCCTGCCAGCTGCTGACCACCACCCGCATGACGGTGCTGGATATCGCCCTGGAGGTGGGGTATCACAATGCCAAGACCCTGAACAGGAGCTTCCTGAAATACCGCCTTATGACCCCCAGTGCCTACCGGGCGGCGGCACAGCCGGGGGCATAAAGAGCCTGAGAGGCCGGGGCGGGTGTATTATGTGCAAGCTGTATCCGCCGGACAGCCGCAGGGGCTGATTTGACATTTCGGGTGCCATGTGTTACAATTTGGTTACATTTATCTGTAAAAAAGGAGAAGAACTATGTCTGAAGTGAAAAAGGGCAACGGCCTTGTCTATAAAAATCATCCCCTGCGCCGCATCGACAATCTGATCTACTATGGCAGCATGGCCGATAAGTATATCGTTCTGCTGCAAATTCTGGATACCAAAAAGGAACAGGATATGGACGTGGCCACCCGCGTGTCCGTCCAGCTGCAACTGACGGACCCGGATCTGAAGTCCCGGGACCGGGTGGTGAAGAAGTCCGAGAAAGACAGCCTCTACGCCGCCATGGACGTGGGCTGCATCTGGCTGGAGCGCGCTCTGGCCGGTAAATAAGCCGAAAATCCACACCCGATAAGGAGTCCTGTCCATGAAGCTCAGCCGCAAGGTCGCCGTTATCATGCTGACGGCGGCGCTGACCCTGTCTCTGTGCGTTATCTCCGTCCTGCCCGTCCGGGGCCGTCCGGGGATGGACGCCATGACCTATAACATCGACACCCTGCCTGCCCGGGACCTGATCCCGGCGGCGGGTGGGCCGGTGGACGAGCCCGACTACACGCCGCCGGCCCGGACTGTCTCCGCCGAGGCTTCCGATCAGCAGGAGGCCGCCGAGTCTGCCGGATCTTCTGCGCAGAAGGAGGCTGCCGCCGACCAGGAAACCGCCCCCGCAGCACCGGCTGTACCTGCCTCCTCCACGTCTGTTCTGGCTGTGGGCATTGCGGCGGACAGCGTCCGCCTGCGGTCCGGCTCCAATACCGGCAGCTCTATTCTGACGGAGCTGTCCCAGGGCACAGCCGTGTCTGTTCTGGGCCGGGACGGCGACTGGTACCGGGTGAACTACGACGGTAAGACCGGCTATATGGCCGCCGCCTATGTGACCCTGCGCGCCTCTGCCGGGGACCTGCGGTGCGTGGCCCGGGTCACGTCCGATGGGCTGAACCTGCGGCCCGCTGCCGGTACATCCGGCGGGGTGCTGGCCTCCGCCTCCCGGGGCGAATATGTGGATGTGTCCGGCTTTGAAAACGGCTGGTTCCGGGTGCAGTACAGCGGGAAAACCGGCTACATGTCCGGAGATTATCTGACGCTGGCCGCCGCGCGGCCCGCCGCTTCCGCGCCGTCTCCCGCGCCTGCGCCCAGCGTGCCCGCCTCCGGTAACGGGGACGATATTGCGGCTCTGGCCCGGTCCTTTGTGGGCAAGGCCCCCTATGTATACGGCGGGGCCGGTCCCGGCGGCTTCGACTGCTCGGGCTTTACCATGTACATCTATGGCCGGTTCGGCATCCGTCTGCCCCACGGGGCCACAGATCAGATGAGCTGCGGCGCCGCCGTGGACCGCAGTCAGCTCCAGCCCGGGGACCTGATCTTTTTCCACGACGACAATTATTCCACCAGCCCTGCCTCCCACTGCGGCATTTATGTGGGCAACGATCAGTTCGTCCACGCCTCCACCTATGGTAGCGGCGGCGTGCTGCTGACGGCGCTGAACGGCAACCCCTACTATTCCGCCCACTACATCGCCGCCCGGCGCATGGGCTGAGCCTGACAAAGCAAATGAAAACTCCGTATCCATTGGATGCGGAGTTTTCACTATGTGTCTGCTTTTTTGACAGGTGCAGGTCAGAAGTACCAGCGGAATGCGGACAGGAGAATCAACAGGTCAATGCCCATCAGAATACACGGCAGGACAGGGGACGCCGTTTTTTCATCATCCAGCCGGACCACGGACTTGATAAGCCAGGCCAGCAAAAACGGAAAGACCATACAGGTGATGATCATCAATGCGTCGTTCATGGGAGACTCCTTTCTGTCTTATCCAATTGTGTCTGGGTCCTATTTCTGGATTATAGATAAAAATTAGCGACTTGTCAATCTTTTTTTACAATATGTACCATGTGTGTACATTTTAATCTGCAAAACATACAATCTATGGAGAAAAACAGGACGGGAACACCACAGGGGATGGCTGCTGACAGGGGAGCAAAGGGCGCAGATGCGGCGGTGGCGCTTCTGCGCCAAAGGTTACATTTTGTAACAAGTGATACAAAACGGTTTCAAAACGATTACAGTTTGGACACAATATACAAAAATCTATTGCATGGTTCGGGGATGTATGCTATCATGCAGACAGCTCAAGGAAACACGACCTATAGGAAACACGACCTATTAAGGAGACTTTCTTATGAAAAAGCGGATTTGCGCGCTGCTGCTGTGTCTGGCGGCCCTGTTTTCCCTGGCAGGCTGCGGGACCAAGCCAAAGACCCCAGTGAAGGGGCAGAACGAACCGGGCCCGGTGAAGGCGCAGGGCCTGCCGGAGGCGGAACCGGGCTGCGTTCCGCTGCTGCTGAGCTACACCTGCGGCGAGCCCGGCAGCCAGGTGTTTCAATACTATTCCGCCACCTGGAACATCCAGCGCAATACCCTGACCCAGGGGCAGCTGTTCTACACCGGCACCAGCTACGGCTTTGTGCCCGACGGCTGGCGGCAGGAACGAGCCACCTTTGACGGCCAGAGCTTCACCTATATCCGGGAGGGGCAGGAGCGCCGGGAGCCGCTGCCGGAAACCACGGAGGACCGGGGCAGTCTCCAGTGCGCTGCGGCGGACGGCGACACGGCGGTGGTGGTGTATATGAGCTATGCAGGCGATGACGCTCCGCTTACCGTCAGCGTGGGCCGCTATCCCCTGGGACATCCGGAGCAGGCGGCCTGGGTGCAGGCTCAGATCAGCGACAGCGCCGAATGCTACGTCAGCACGATCTTCACCGGCACGACGCTGTATACCGGCGGCCAGGTGTGCCTGGCGGCAGGGGAGAGCATCCTGCTGATGGACCCTGCCTCCGGCGAAGTGCGGCAGCTGGACCTGTCGCCTATGAGCGCCCCGCTTCCGGACGGCGTGTCCCGCACGGAGGACAGCTATCTGGGGGCCAGCGTCATCGGCAGCTATGGCGACGTCCTTCTGGTTGGCAAGGCCCTGTATCAGGAGGGTGTATGGGACCGGCACCACTATGTGATGGCCGCTTATCAGGATGGGAAGCTGATGGCCATGCTGGACCAGAACAGTGCCGACTCTGCCCAGCTGACCCTCTACGGCCCCGACGGAAAGACCGCCGGAAGCAGCCCGCTGATGACGGAGGACTATGTGGCCTCCGGCGGCACGGCTTTGCCGGTGGAGTACATCGGCCAGCTGTTCCCTCTGCAATAAACGCTGCCGCCCGGGCCGGATGGGTCCGGGCGGTATTTCCCACAAAAAATACAAATTTTCTGCCGGAAAGTCCTTGACGGCCCCTTGCACATGTGGTAAACTTAACCTTACCTGTGAGCATGGGGCTTTCTTTTTGCGCGCTTTTCGCTTCGGCGCTGGAAAAGACGCCCTATCCGGCAGGGAGGCAGAGAGCGGCCTTCGGCCGCCAATCTAATAAGGAGGTGCCGTTAGATGCGCGTGAAGATCACTTTGAGATGCAACGAGTGCAAGCAGAGAAACTACAACACGATGAAAAACAAGAAGAACAGCCCTGACCGTCTTGAAATGAACAAGTATTGCCCCTTCTGCAGAAAGCATACGGTCCATACCGAGACCAAGTAATTGGAAGGAGATAGCACGATGGCAGAGGAAAAAAAGGTCAAGAAGGACCACGGCAAGTGGTTCCGCGAAATGAGAAGCGAACTGAAGAAGGTCGTGTGGCCCGACGCCAAGACCACCGCCAAGAATACCGGAACGGTGCTGCTGTGCTCTGTGGCAGTGGGCGCCTGCATCTGGATCTTTGACGGCGTGGCGATGCTGCTCATTAAGACCCTCATCGGCGCGTTCACCGGCTGAGGAAGTGCAGCATGGCTGATAACGCGAAATGGTATGTGATCCACACCTATTCCGGCTATGAAAACGCAGTGAAGGCGGCCATTGAGAAATCCGTGGTCAACCGCGGCATGTCCGACATGGTCCTCAAGATGGAGATCCCTATGGAGACCGTCACCGAGGTCACCGAGTCCGGCGTCATGAAGGAAGTGGAGCGCAAGGTATTTCCCGGCTACGTCCTGATCAAGATGATCCTGACAGATGACACCTGGCATCTGATCCGCAACATCCGCGGCGTTACCGGCTTCGTGGGCGAGGCCAACAAGGCCATCCCCCTGACCGAGGACGAGGTCGCCGCCCTGGGCGTGGAAAAGCACGAGATCGTGGTGCTTTACAACGTGGGCGACACCGTGAAGATCTCGGACGGCCCCCTGGCCAGCTTCACCGGTACCGTGGAGGAGATCGACCCCGAGAAGAACAAGGTTCGGGTGGTGGTCTCCATGTTCGGCAGAGAAACTCCCATCGAGCTGGAGCTCGATCAGGTGGAGGTCCTGCACTGAGGCGCAGCAGTATCTGCGCGGCAGGCCGGAGCATCCCCTCCGGCGCAAGTGGGAGAGACGGGCCCCGTCTCGCCAAAAGCGGTTTCCGGCATTGGCCGGCCGCTACCACATTTTTATGAAGGAGGTGCCTATTCATGGCACAGAAAGTTGTTGGTTATGTAAAGCTGCAGATCCCTGCAGGCAAAGCAACCCCCGCACCCCCCGTTGGCCCCGCTCTGGGCCAGCACGGCGTGAACATCGCCGCTTTCACCAAGGAGTTCAACGAGCGCACCAAGAATGACATGGGCCTGATTATCCCCGTGGTCATCACCGTGTATTCCGACCGTTCCTTCAGCTTCATCACCAAGACGCCTCCCGCGGCTGTGCTGATCAAGAAGGAGTGCAACATCGAGTCCGGCTCCGGTGTGCCCAACAAGACCAAGGTGGCCACCATCTCCAAGGCCTCCGTCCAGAAGATCGCCGAGCTGAAGATGCGCGATCTGAACGCTGCTTCCCTGGAAGCCGCCATGAGCATGATCGCCGGCACCGCCCGCTCCATGGGCGTCGTCGTGGGCGAATAAGGAGGGTGTAAGAGATGTTTAGAGGTAAGAAGTATAAAGACAGCGCCAAGCAGATCGACCGCGGGACCCTGTATGATCCCAAGGAGGGTCTGGAACTGGTTTGCAAAACCGCATCCGCCAAGTTCGACGAAACCGTCGAGCTGCACGTGAAGCTGGGTGTCGACTCCCGCCACGCTGACCAGCAGGTCCGCGGCGCCATCGTCCTGCCCAACGGCACCGGCAAGACCGCCCGCGTCCTGGTGTTTGCCAAGGGCGACAAGGCTGACGCTGCCCGTGAGGCCGGCGCCGACTTCGTTGGCGATATGGATATGGTGGAGAAGATCCAGAAGGAAAACTGGTTCGGCTTCGACGTGGTCGTCGCTTCCCCCGACATGATGGGCGTTGTGGGCCGTCTGGGTAAGCTGCTGGGCCCCAAGGGCCTGATGCCCTCCCCCAAGGCCGGCACCGTTACTCCCGACGTGGCCAAGGCCGTGAAGGAAGTGAAGGCCGGTAAGGTGGAGTATCGTCTGGACAAGACCAACATCATCCACTGCCCCATCGGCAAGGTTTCCTTCGGCGCGGACAAGCTGTATGAGAACTATACCGCTCTGCTGGGCGCCATCATCAAGGCCAAGCCCGCCGCTGCCAAGGGCCAGTATATCAAGTCCTGCGTGGCCGCGTCCACCATGGGCCCCGGCGTCAAGATGAACGCCAACAAGCAGCTGTAACACAGCAAGCATTTTTCCTGATATCATGCGATTCCGTGGTTGACAAACTGCGGGACCCCTGATATAATACCAGATGCGTTCCAAAGACAGCAGGTGGCGCAAGCCGTAAGTCCTGCCGAGGATGGCAAATCGTTTTTGATTGCTTACACCGTCCTTGTGTCCTTGGATACAGGGACGGTTTTCTTTTTGAACGCACCGACAAATTTTCCGGAGGTGAAATCAAAGAATGCCCAACGCAAAAGTTCTGTCTGAAAAGCAGGCCATCGTGGCGGCGCTGACCGAGAAGCTGCAGAATGCAGCCGCCGGCCTCATCGTTGACTACAAGGGCATCACCGTGGCGGAGGACACTGCTCTGCGCGCGGACTGCCGCGAGAACAACGTGGATTACGCTGTTGTGAAGAACACCCTGCTGCGCTTTGCATTCAACAACGTGGGCCTCAACGAGCTGGACGATCAGCTCAACGGCACCACGTCCCTGGCCGTGTGCATGGACGATCCCGTCGCCCCTGCCCGCGTCATCGCTGACTATGCAAAGAAGCTCAATGGCAAGTTCGAGATCAAGGGCGGCTTCATGGAAGGCAAGGTCGTCTCCCTGGAGACCGTGAATGCTCTGGCTTCCATTCCCGCTCTGCCCGTGCTGCAGGCCCAGGTTCTGGGTACCATGCTGGCTCCCATCTCTGCTCTGGCCTGCGTGCTGAAGCAGATCGCCGAGAAGGACGGCGCTCCCGCCGAGGAAGCCGCCGAGTAAACCCGGCGAACCCCCCGGGGCGCACGGCGTCCCACTCAAATCAAACAAATATCTTACAATTAGGAGGCTTATCAAAATGTCCGAGAAGATTACTGCTATGATCGAGGAAATCAAGGGCCTGACCGTTCTGGAGCTGTCCGAGCTGGTCCACGCTCTGGAGGAAGAGTTCGGCGTGTCCGCCGCCGCCATGGCTGCTCCCGCTGCCGGCGCTGCTGCTCCCGCTGCCGAGGAAAAGACCGAGTTCGACGTGGTCCTGACCGGCTTCGATGCCGCTCAGAAGATCAAGGTCATCAAGGTCGTCCGCGAGGTCATGGGCCTGGGCCTGGCCGAGGCCAAGGCTGCCGTCGAGGGCGCCCCCACCACCATGAAGGAAGCCCTGTCCAAGGAGGACGCCGAGGCTCTGAAGAAGCAGGTCGAGGAAGTCGGCGGCAAGGTCGAGCTGAAGTAAGCTTTATCCAACGGAATAAAAAATGCTGCAAGCTACGGCTTGCAGCATTTTTGTGCTATTTTGGGGATTCTGGCGGAAGAAAAGCCATGTAATTTTTCGGCTTGTGAAACCCGGCGGCATCTGGTATAATAGCTACGTATAACTTTCAATTCCCTGCATAAGAGAAACAGAGGTGACGTCTTATCAAGACACAGAAAAAGCCGGGACTTTTCCGGCATCTGGGCCCTGTATTGGGGCACTATAAGGGATGGACGGCGGCGGCGCTGGTTTTCGGCGTATCCGAAGTGGTGCTGGAGCTGCTGATGCCGATGCTGATGTCCGCCATTGTGGACGGCGGCCTGTACCGAGAGGATACCTTCATGCTTCAGGGGTGGTTTTCCCCGGAGCTTATCGCCAACCGCAGCCGCTTTGTGCTGACGGTGGGGGCCATCATGGTGGGGGTAGCCTGCCTGTCCATGGCCATGGGCGTGCTGGCGGCGCGGTGCTCTGCCATCGCCACCCAGGGCTTTGCCCGGAACATGCGCGGCACCCTGCTGGGAAAGATCGAGAGCTTTTCCTTTGCCAACATCGACCACATCTCCACTCCTCAGCTGATCACCCGGGCCACCACGGACATCAACACCCTGCGGGACACCATGCGTCAGTCCCTGGTGACCCTGTACCGGGCGCCGGTAATGGTGATCCTGGCCACGGTGATGAGCTTTATCGTGTCGCCGCGGCTGGCTCCGCTGCTGCTGGCGTGTATCCCGCTGCTGGCGGTGGTGATGACCATCCTGCTGAAGGTGGGCCAGCCCCGGTTCAAACGGATGCTGAAGATGATGGACGGCATGAACCAGGCCGTCCGGGAAAATCTGGTGGCCAGCCGGGTGGTGAAGGCCTACGTTCGGGGCGGGTATGAGTCCAAACGGTTTGACAAGACCACCGATGACCTGCGCCAGGCCCAGCTGGGCGCAGGGAGACTGTTTACCCTGTCCGGCCCCATTACCATGGGCATTATGTGGACGTGCAGCGTGCTGATCCTGTTTTTCGGCGGCCGGGAGATCATTTTCCGGACCACCGGCCTGCTGACCGGCCAGCTGGTGAGCCTGGTGAACTACGCCGGTATGGCGGTGAACTCCCTGTCCATGATCAGCTGGCTGGTGATGTCCCTGTCCCGGGCCCAGGCGTCCCTGGTCCGGATCAACGAGGTGCTGGACGAGGAGATCGACATCACCGACGGGCCCTCCGGCGCCGCAGTGGAAAGCGGCAGCGTGGACTTTGAGGACGTGTGCTTCAGCTATACCCGAAACCCTGACAAGCTGGCCCTGCGCCATGTGACCCTGCACATTGACTCCGGAGAGACCATCGGTGTTATCGGCGGCACCGGCGAGGGAAAATCCACCCTGGTAAGCCTGATTCCCCGGTTTTACGACCCCCTGTCCGGCACGGTGAAGGTGGACGGACGGGATGTGCGGGAGTATACCCTGGAGAATCTGCGCAGCGGCGTGTCCATGGTATTGCAGAACGGGTCCCTGTTCTCCGGTACCATTGCCGACAACCTGCGCTGGGCGGACCCCAACGCCACCCTGGCCCAGATGCAGGCGGCCTGCGCCATTGCCCGGGCCGACGAGTACATCGACCGGTTCCCCGACGGGTATGAGACGGTGCTGGAGCAGAACGCCGCCAACCTGTCCGGCGGCCAGCGGCAGCGGCTGCTGATCGCCCGGGCCATTCTGAAAAAGCCCAGGATCCTGATCCTGGACGACTCCACCTCCGCCGTGGATATGGCCACCGACGAGCATATCCGCCGCTGTCTGCGGACGGCGCTTCCCGGGGCCACCAAGATCATCATTGCCCAGCGCATCAACTCCATCATGTCCTGCGACCGGATCGTAGTGCTGGACCAGGGGCGGCTGGCGGATATGGGTACCCATCAGGAGCTGCTGTCCCGCAGCCCCATTTACCGCGATGTGTATGAAAGCCAGATGAGAGAGGGGGCCGTGGACGATGCCGCGTGTTGACCTGCAGAAATACAATAAGAAGGTAGAGAACCCCGTTGCCATCCTGTGGCGGCTGGTGTGCTACTTCAAGCACTGCCGCCTGCTGCTGACGGCGGCGATGCTGTCGATCCTGGCCTATGTGGCGGCCACCATCGGGGCTGCCTACTGCATGAAGCCCCTGACAAACCTGCTGGAGGCCAGCGGTGCGGCTCCCAACGAGACGTATGCCAAGTACATCAGCCTGATCCTGGGCCTGGCGGGCCTGTATCTGCTGTCGGCCCTGACCAACTATCTGCTGAACCGGCTGATGCTGGAGTGCAGCGCCATCATCATGAAGCAGCTGCGCACGGAGCTGTTCGACACCATGCAGCGCCAGCCGGTGCGGTTCTTTGACGAGAACAAGACCGGCGCGCTGATGAGCTACTATACCAGCGACATCGAGGCCACCAACGAGCTTTTGCAGCACAGCATCACCCAGCTGGCCATCTCCATCACCTCTCTGCTGGGGACCATCGGCATGATGCTGGCTCTGTCCATGCGGCTGTTTGCCATCATGGTGGTGCTGGGGGCCATTGTGGTGCTGGTGGTGCGGGTCACCACCAGGATTAGCAAGCGCACCTATGCCAGCCAGCAGCGTCTGACCGCCGCCGTCAGCGGCTATATGGAGGAGATGATCACCGGCCAGCGGGATGTGAAGGTGTTCACCCACGAAAAGGAGGTCATGGAGCAGTTCGACGTCATCAACCAGGATCTGTGTAAGGCGTCCACTACCGCCACCACCGTCACCTCTATGGTGGGGCCTATCCTCAACAACCTGTCCCACATTTTCTACGCCATCACCTGCGCGGTGGGCGTGCTGTGGCTGACGGGGGAGGGGGCCGGCGGCATCCTCATCGGCTTTTTGCAGTATGTCCGTACCTTCGCCGACCGGGTGAGCCAGATCTCTGAGCAGTTCAACGCCCTGATGATGGCCCTGGCCGGAGCGGAGCGGATTTTCGCCATTCTGGACCTGCCGCCGGAGGAGGATCAGGGTCAGGTGACCCTGGAGCAGAACGGCGATGACTACAGCTGGCGTCTGCCGGACGGTGCCCTGGTGCCCCTGCGGGGAGACGTGCGGTTTGCCCATGTGGACTTCTCCTATGTGCCGGATAAGCCGGTGCTGCGCGACCTGTCCCTGTATGCCAAGCCCGGCCAGAAGATCGCCTTTGTGGGCTCCACCGGCGCCGGAAAAACCACCATCACCAACCTCATCAACCGCTTCTATGATATCAAGTCCGGCTCTATCACCTACGATGGCATCGACGTGCGCCGCATCCGCAAGGACGACCTGCGCCGCTCCCTGGGTATGGTGCTGCAGGACACCCACCTGTTCACCGGCACCGTCATGGAGAACATCCGCTACGGGCGTCTGGAGGCCACCGACGACGAGTGCATTCGCGCCGCCAAGATCGCCAACGCCCACTATTTCATCTCTCACCTGCCCCAGGGGTATGACACGGTCCTGTATTCCGACGGCGCCAACCTCAGCCAGGGCCAGCGCCAGCTGGTGGCCATTGCCCGGGCGGCGGTGTCCCGGGCTCCGGTGCTGATCCTGGACGAGGCCACCTCCTCTGTGGACACCCGCACGGAAAAGCTCATCGGCCAGGGGCTGGACGCCCTGATGGCCGGGCGCACGGTGTTCGTCATCGCCCACCGACTGTCCACCGTCCGCAACGCCAATGCCATCATGGTGCTGGAGCAGGGCCGCATCATCGAGCGGGGCGACCACCGGGAGCTGCTGGAGCAGAAGGGAAAGTATTATCAGCTCTGCCACAACATGATCGAATTGACCTAACCGTTCGCCGAAAACCACACATATTTGTATCTTTCAGGCGTAAATTTCCGACAAATGTTAGCGGATAAAAACCGCAGAAATTCAACTGCAAGAGAATAAAAATACAAAGAATGTGAATATCTGTCATTTTTTTTGGAATATTCACAGAAAGTTCAATCTTGGTGTTGAAAAATCCATAGTTTCATGATAGAATTAGGAAAACATTTTAATCCCGAGCGGCGATGAGAAAATTGCACAAAAAGCGTCCGCCTTGGGCGAACAGACTGGTGCGGTGTAGACAGTGAGCCAAGGACACACACCGCCGCACCGCAAGGAATGATCATGGCAGAAAAAAACAAAAAGCGCGGCGGACGCCGCGCCCATCTCAATGATTTCCACGTCAATCTTGCCGGTGATTATGTATATACCGGCGCCCACTACGCCTATGTGGACCAGGGCCGCAGCCGCGACCGGGTCCAGCGGGAGCTGTGGGGACTGAGCATCGCCATTCTGCTGGCCGTTGTGGCCGGGGGATGCAGCGACGCGCCCGCCATGCTGAACTGCTGGTACGTGATCCTGCCCTATATCTGCGAGGCCGCCGCGGCGGTCAGCGTGATATGGGCGGTGGCCCGGCTGCGCAAGGCGGAGGACCCCATCCGGGAGTATGTTTACAAGAAGAGCGTGCAGCCGCTGCCCCACCGGGCTATGCTGTGCATGATCTTCGCGGGGCTGGGCTTCGTGACCATGGTGCTGTACCTGGTGATGAACGACTCCGGCGGCCGCGTGGCCTCCGTGATCACCTATCTGGCGCTGAAGGCGCTGGTGGCCGGGGGAGCGTGGCTCCTGTGGCGGTATATGCTGACCCTGAAATGGGAAAAGCTCCCCGCCCGCGACCTGGATGAACCCCAGGCGTGACCCAATTTCCTTTGTGAACTCCGGGCGAAAGCCCGCGTTCAAAAATATTTAAGGAGGATTCCAATGAAGAAAGCTACCCGTATTTTGGCTCTGGTACTTTGCGCTGTCATGTGCCTGGGCCTGTTCGTTGGCTGCGGCAACAAAGGCAAGCAGAACAGCGACACCCCGTTGGTCGTGGGTTATTCCCCGTTCAACAGCAAATTCTCTCCCTTCTTCTCCGAGACCGCTTATGACCAGGACGTCTGGACGATGACCGCTATCGGCCTGCTGAACAGCGACCGTCAGGGCTCCATCATCATGAACGGCATCAAGGGCGAGACCAAGTCCTACAACGGCACCGACTACACCTACTATGGTCCCGCTGACTGCGAGATCAAGGAGAACGCCGACGGCACCGTGGACTACAACTTCAAGATGCGTGAGGACCTGAAGTTCTCCGACGGCGAGCCCATCACCATCGACGACGTCATCTTCTCCATGTACGTCCTGTGCGATCCTTCCTACGACGGCAACAGCACCCTGTTTGCTGTTCCCATCCAGGGCATGGACGCCTACCGTTCCGGCATGGACACCCTGTTCAACCTGATCTATGCCGCCGGCCGCGACAACACCAACTTCAGTGACGACCCCACCAAGGGCTGGACCAAGGAGCAGCAGGATGCTTACTGGGCTGATGTGGACCAGGCTGCCGACAAGTTCGTTCAGGAGATCATGGACACCTGCATCGCTCAGGGCGCCAATGCCGAGGGCGATTCCGTGGCCGCCTGCCTGAAGAACTGGGGCTTCGAGCTGCCCGAGGACGCCACCAAGGCTGACGCCTTCGCCGCCATCGTTGCCGCTTATGACAACATCACCACCGCTGTTGGCAAGGAATCTGCCGGCACTGCGTTCGCCGACCTGATGAACGACTACGCCGCCTATACCAACGCTGTCCAGACCGGCGAGTCCGCTGCCAACATCTCCGGCATCAAGAAGACCGGCGATTACAGCATGACCGTCACCCTGACCCAGGTGGATGCTACCGCCATCTATCAGCTGGGTGTGACCATCGCCCCCATGCACTACTATGGCGAGAAGGACAAGTACAACTACGACAACAATCAGTTCGGCTTCACCAAGGGCGATCTGAGCCATGTCCGCGAAAAGACCACCACCCCCATGGGCGCCGGCCCCTACAAGTTCATCAAGTTCGAGAACGGCACCGTGAACTTCGAGGCCAATGACTCCTACTATCTGGGTGCTCCCAAGACCAAGTATGTCAACTTCCTGCAGACTCAGGAAGACGATAAGCTGAACGGCGTCATCACCGGCACCGTGGATATCTCCGATCCTTCCTTCAGCGCCAACACCGTGGACGCCATCAAGAAGGCCAACGGCAACGATGACGTCGACGGCCCCAAGATTACCACCGATACCGTGGATAACCTGGGTTACGGCTACATCGGCATGAGCGCCAACACCATGAACGTCAACAACGAGCCCGGCTCCGACGCTTCCAAGGCCTATCGTAAGGCTTTCGCCACCGTCCTGGCTGTGTATCGTGACGTTTCCATCGACTCCTACTATGGCGAGCGTGCTTCCGTCATCAACTACCCCATCTCCAACACCTCCTGGGCTGCTCCTCAGGCTTCCGACCCCGGCTACAAGGTCGCTTTCTCTGTGGACGCTGACGGCAAGGACATCTACACCTCCGACATGACCGCCGATCAGAAGTACGAGGCTGCTCTGCAGGCCGCCCTGGGCTTCTTTGAGAAGGCCGGCTGCAAGGTGGAGAACGGCAAGGTCGTTACCAACCCCGCTGGCGGTAAGGACACCGATGCTTACGCCGTCGAGCGTGAGGTCCTGATCCCCGCCGATGGCAAGGGCGATCACCCCTCCTTCATGATCCTGACCGAGGCCTCCAAGGCTCTGGAGAAGATCGGCGTGCACCTGATCGTCACCGACCTGTCCGACAGCACGCAGCTGTGGGATACCATCGAGGCCGATCAGGCTGACATGTGGGCTGCTGCCTGGGGCGCTACCGTTGACCCCGACATGTACCAGATTTACTTCTCCGGCATGGACGGCAAGGCTGCCGGCGGCTCCAACTACATGTACGACATCAATGATGCCGAGCTGAACAAGCTGATCCTGGATGCCCGCGCTTCTCTGGACCAGAGCTATCGTAAGACCATGTACAAGGCTTGCCTGGACATCATCGTTGACTGGGCCGTTGAGGTTCCTGTCTATCAGCGCCAGAACGCCGTCATCTTCTCCACCGAGCGGGTGAACATGGAGACGGTCACTCCCGATATCACCACCTTCTATGGCTGGCTGAGCGAGATCCAGAACGTCGAGCTGAACTGACAAGCTTGGACCCAAGACCTGTGCACATAGGTTAAGTCACAAGGTGCTCCCCGGCGGCCGAGGCCGCCGGGGGGTACCCCGACTGCATGTCAAGGAGCGCCCCTGGCGGGGCCGGGGGCGCTGCTTGATGTGCAGTGGGTAGTTTATAGGGAGGGGCGGAACAGACGTGTTCCGCCAATCTGCATCACTGTATCATCAGATCGGAGGGTTATCAGTGCGCAAATACATCATCAAAAGAATTCTAATCTCAATCGTCATCCTATTCTTCGTCGCATTCGTTATCTACGCGCTGATGCGGTGTCTCCCCACGTCCTACGTGGAGGCGATGGCGCGTCAGAAGTCCATGCAGCCCGGCTCCAAGTCCTTTGAGGAGTGGATGGCTCAGCTCACCCACATGTACAATCTGGACGTGGGCATTGTTCCCGGCTTCTTCAAGTGGCTGGGCCAGATGCTGACCTTCCAGTTCGGCGACAGCTGGCTGTGGACCAAGCCTGTTACGGAAGTATTCAACGACAGTGTGTGGATCTCCTTCTTCATGGGCCTCATCGCCTTCGTCCTGGAGATCATCATCGCGATTCCCCTGGGCGTGATTGCTGCCACCAAGCAGTACAGCAAGACGGACTATGTCATCTCTGTGCTGGCGCTGGCCGGTATCTCTCTGCCCACCTTCTTCTTTGCTTCCCTGCTGAAGCTGGTGTTCTCCGTGAGACTGGGCTGGTTTGACCTGTACGGTCTGACGGGCCGCAGTCACCAGCAGCTGTCCGCCTTCGGGAAGCTTCTGGACATGGGACATCATCTGGTTCTGCCCATCGTCACGCTGGTGGTCATCAGCGTCGGCTCCCTCATGCGTTACACCCGCACCAACATGCTGGAGGTGCTGAACGCTGACTTTATCCGCACGGCCCGGGCCAAGGGCCTGTCCGAGCGCAAGGTCATCTATCACCATGCGTTCCGCAACACCCTGATCCCCCTGGTTACCATCATCGGCGGTTCTCTGCCCGGCCTGTTTTCCGGCGCACTGATCACCGAGACGCTGTATTCCATCCCCGGCATCGGCTATATTTCCTACCAGTCCATGGTGGGCGGCGACATTCCATTCTCCATGTTCTATCTGGTGTTCATGGCCGTGCTGACCCTGTTGGGCAACCTGATTTCTGATATTCTGTACGCCGTGGTTGACCCGCGGGTACGCATCGCTTAAGAAGGGAGGAGGAAAGAAAATGGCAGATCGCAAAGATAACATCAATGAGCAGCAGGCTGAGCAGCAGGCTGAGCAGAAGCTCCGCGAGGAGATGAAGAATGCCGACCAGACGCCTGCGGAGGAGCATTATTCTCTGAACGACGACCGCCGCGTTAAGGTTCTTTCTCCCGGTATGCTGGTGGCCAAGCGCTTTATCCGCAACCGTATGGCTGTTACCGGCCTGGTCATCCTGATTTTCATGTTCGTCTTTTCCTTTATCGGCGGCTTGGTTTCCCCCTATGGGCAGGATCAGTTCTTCTATACCGATAAAACCATCCGCAAGAGCTTCGGTGAGGCCAAGGAAAACACCGAGTTCCGCTACGGCAGCAACAGCGATGAGCTGTTTGGACTCACCGCACAGGCCAAGGCCATGCTGGCCATCCAGCAGGGCAAGGATTCCTTCAATTTCTCCAATCATAACTATACCATGAACAAGGTCAGCGATGAAATGTTCACCATTTCCTGCGACGGCGTTATGGTGGGTTATGCCGCCAAGGACATGGTCAACGCGGATACCGCGGACCAGAAGCTGTCCTTCGAGTTCAACTATCAGGCCCTGACCGCCTACGCCACCGGTGCTAAGGAATTCACCGCCGACGGCGTGACCTATGCCCTGGCTGAGGACGGCGGTGTCACCCTGGACGGGGCGGACTATGCCTATATCAGCCGCTATCTGGTTCAGGCCATCTCCCCCGACGTGTTCCTGAGCCGCGATTTCAAGGACAAGCTGCTGGCCACCATTGCCACGGCCCAGGACGGCAAGGCTACCTTTACTTACACCGACGAGTCCCTGATCATGAATGAGCCCGAGCAGACCGAGGACGGCGAAAACGCCAACGGTCAGACCTCCGGCATCAATACGGAGGACCCCAATGCTCCCAAGCAGGACGATACGTCCAACACCGCCACTGCGGAGTATGATCTGGAGTTCAAGGCCGCTACCAACAGCTGGCAGATCCTGCAGGAGAAGTCCAGCCGTCAGTACGACCAGTACTCCTTCCCCAATATGAAGCATTGGCTGGGCACCGATATGTACGGTATGGATATGCTGACCCGCCTGATGTACGGCGGCCGCGTGTCCCTGCTGATCGGCTTCATCGTTATCATCATTGAGACCGTCATCGGCGTGATCTTTGGCGGTATCTCCGGCTACTTCGGCGGCTGGGTGGATAACCTGATCATGCGTATCGTCGATATCTTTTACTGCATCCCCTCCATGCCCGTTATCATTATTCTGGGTGCGGCCATGGATGCCTCCCGTGTGGACCCGACGATCCGAATGGTTTACCTGATGCTGATTCTGGGCTTCCTGGGCTGGGCCGGCATTGCCCGTCTGGTCCGCGGCCAGATCCTGTCTCTGCGTGAGCAGGAGTACATGGCTGGCCAGATACAATGGCAATATCTGTGGCCTCAGCGTGTCCCGCCGGATCTTCAAGCACCTGATCCCCAATGTCGTTCCCCAGCTGATCGTCACCTGCACCATGGGCCTGGGCAGCGTCATCATCATGGAGGCGACCCTGTCCTTCCTGGGCCTGGGCGTTAAGTTCCCCTTCGCTTCCTGGGGCAACATCATCAGCGACGTCAACAACACCCACGTTCTGACCACCTATTGGTTCATCTGGATTCCCGCCGGCGTGCTGCTGCTGCTGACGGTTCTGGCGTTCAACCTGGTTGGCGACGGACTGCGGGATGCCTTTGACCCGAAGATGAAGCGCTGAGGAAGGAGGAGATCACATGGCTAAGAAAAACGAAAACGGCTATCTGTCCGCGAAGGAATCCCGCCGGATTTCCCGGGAGAACCGCAAAATCACGGATCAGTTTGAAAAGCTGCATAAGCGCAAGAACGTGCCCGAGGAGGAATTCCTCACCAAGATGCACGACGAGAACAACTCCCTGGAGATCGAGAATCTGCACACCTACTTCTTCTCTGACGTGGGTACCGTCCGCGCGGTAGACGGCGTCTCCTTTGATGTGCCCATCGGCAAGACCGTGGGCGTGGTGGGTGAGTCCGGCTGCGGCAAGTCCGTTACCAGCCTGTCCATCATGCAGCTGCTTCAGCGGCCCCAGGGCCAGATCGTGGAGGGCGAGATTCGCCTGAATCTGGGCAACGGCAAGGCTTATGACATCACCAAGACTCCTATTGAGCAGATGCAGAAGCTCCGCGGCAACTACATGTCCATGATTTTCCAGGAGCCCATGACCAGCCTGAACCCGGTGTTCCGCATCGGCGCCCAGCTGGATGAGGTCATTGCCCTGCACGACGGTGAAGGCAAGACCGCCGAGGACATCAAGGCCCGCTCCATCCATCTGCTGGAGATGGCCGGTATCGCCAACAGCGAGGGCGTCTACAAGATGTTTCCTCACGAGCTGTCCGGCGGTATGCGCCAGCGTGTCATGATCGCTATGGCTCTGTCCTGCAATCCCCGCCTGATCATCGCCGATGAGCCCACCACGGCTCTGGACGTGACCATCCAGGCCCAGATTCTGGACCTGCTTCGCAACCTGAAGGATAAGATCAATTCCTCCATCATGCTGATCACCCACGACCTGGGTGTTATCGCCGAGATGGCCGACTACGTGGTGGTCATGTACGCCGGCCGCGTGGTGGAGAAGGGCACCGCCCAGGAGATTTTCGCCAATCCCGCGCACCCCTACACCATCGGCCTGATGGCTTCCAAGCCCATGGTCGGTAAGAAGGTGGATAAGCTGTATTCCATCCCCGGTAAGGTCCCCAACCCCATCAACATGCCCAACTACTGCTATTTCAAGGATCGCTGCGAAATGTGCGTGGACGGCTGCCAGGGTGAGTATCCCCACATGATCCAGCTGTCCCCCACGCACATGGTCAGCTGCTATCGTTACTACGGAAAGGAGGACGCTCAGAATGGCTGATGTCAAAAAGACCGCTGAGGAGAAGATCCAGTACGATCCTCAGTACATCCTCCAGGTCAAGGACCTGAAGAAGTACTTTCCCATCAAGGGCGGCATGCTCAACAAGACCGTTGGTTATGTGAAGGCCGTGGACGGCGTCACCTTTAACCTCAAGCGCGGTACCACCATGGGCCTGGTGGGCGAGTCCGGCTGCGGCAAGACCACCACCGGCCGTACCATCCTCCGTCTGTCCGGCGAAAAGACCGGCGGCCAGGTGCTGTTCAACGGTCAGGAGGTCTATGACCTCAATGCCAAGGAAATGCGCGATATGCGCACCAAGATGCAGATCATCTTCCAGGATCCCTTCTCCTCTCTGCAGCCCCGTATGCCCGTGGGCGAGATCATCGGCGAGGCCGTCCGCGAGCACGGTTTGGTGCCCAAGGAAGAATTTGACGACTATATCGATAAGGTCATGGACGACTGCGGCCTGCAGTCCTTCCACAAGGATCGCTATCCCCATGAGTTCTCCGGCGGCCAGCGTCAGCGTATCTGTATCGCCCGGGCCCTGGCTCTGAAGCCTGAGTTCATCGTCTGCGATGAGCCCGTGTCCGCCCTGGACGTGTCCATCCAGGCGCAGATCATCAATCTGCTGAAGGAGCTGCAGGAGCAGTATAAGTTCACCTATCTGTTCATCTCCCACGATCTGTCCGTGGTGGAGCATATCTCCGACACCGTGGGCGTTATGTATCTGGGCAACCTGGTGGAATACGGCGCTACCGAGGACATCTTCAAGAATCCTCTGCACCCCTACACCAAGGCTCTGTTCTCCGCCATCCCCGTGCCGGACCCCACGGCCAAGATGAACCGCATCGTGCTGGAGGGCTCCATTCCTTCCCCGGCCAATCCTCCCGCAGGCTGCAAGTTCCACACCCGCTGCGCCCAGTGCATGGAGCAGTGCAAGACCGAGGTGCCGGAGCAGCGCGAGATCGAGCCCGGCCACTTTGTGGTCTGCCACCTGTACGACCAGAAATAATGGCTGAGAAGGAAAAACACTGGGAGGACGACGACGGCCGCACCATCGCGGATATGTCGCAGGTGAAGCGTCCGTCGCTGTTCGGCAATCTGCCTGGCAGCGTCTATAAACGGGAGGAGAAGCCGGAGGAGCAGGAGCCCAGGAAGGCAGCTCCCTGGGTGGACGACTCCCTGAGCAAGCAGGACCGTCATGCGTTCTTCTTAGGCACCATGAAGGCGTCGCTGCTGATCGGCGCGGCCTACCTGGTGGGATTCGGCGTCTTTATTCTGATCCTGACGCTTCTGTTCCGCTGAGGACAGGAACCAAAATGCCTGAAAGGGCGTCCTCCAAAGGGAGGACGCCCTTTTTTGCGCTGCTACAATAGAAAATGGGAGGACCATCATGATTTCATCCATGCTGCAATACATCCAGAAAAGCCCCGACTGCTTCCACGCGGTGGAAAATCTCCGCCAGCGGCTGATGGGAGAGGGGTATACCCAGCTGACGGCAGGGAAGTGGAGCCTGACCCCCGGCGGCAAGTATTTTATCACCAAGAACGGCTCGTCGCTGCTGGCATTCCGGGTGCCCCAGGGTGCCCCAACCGGGTTTGTGCTGACAGCCAGTCACTCGGATTCTCCCTGCTTCCGGCTGCGGGACCATGCAGAACTGGCCGGTGAGTTTGTGCGCCTTTCCGCCGAGCGCTACGGCGGCATGATCAACGACTGCTGGCTGGACCGCCCCCTCAGCGCTGCCGGACGGGTGCTGGTGCGCCGGGACAACGGTCTGGAGACACGTCTGGTGGATCTGAAAAAGGACATGGCACTGATCCCTCGTGTGGCCATCCATCTGAACCGGGACGGCAATAATGGCACCAAGTACAATCCCGCTCAGGACCTGGTGGCGCTGTATGCCGGCGGAGAGCAGAAGGGCTGCTTTGACCGGGAGATCGCCGCTGCCGCCGGATGCCAGCCGGAGGACATCGTGGCTCGGGATCTGTTCCTGTACAACAACCAGCCGGGCACCGTGTGGGGGCCTGCGGGAGAATTCCTGTCTGCACCCCGGCTGGACGACCTGGCCTGTGTATTTGCCTGCACCCAGGGCTTCCTGGCTGCCCGGGAAACCACCGCCATCCCGGTGCTGTGCGTGTTTGACAACGAAGAGATCGGCTCCGAGACCAAGCAGGGCGCGGCTTCTGCCTTCCTGCCGGAAACCCTTCAGGCCATCGTGGACGCTCTGGGACTTACGGACGGCGACTATCGGCGGCTGGTGGCCAACAGCTTCCTGCTGTCCTGTGACAACGGTCATGCCCGTCACCCCAACCATCCGGAGCTGGCGGACGCTAACGAGGCCCCGGTGCTCAACGGCGGCGTGGTGGTGAAGCATTCGCCCCGGTATGCCACCGACGCGGTGTCTGCCGCCGCGTTCCAGGAGCTTTGCCGCCGGGCCCAGGTACCCACCCAGCATTATGCCAACCGGCCCGACCAGGCCGGCGGCGCGACACTGGGCAACATCGCCAACACCAAGCTGCCGGTGAACACCGTGGACATCGGCATGGCGCAGCTGGCTATGCACTCCTGCTTCGAGACCATGGGCAGCCGCGACGTGGCCCACTTTGTCCGCGCCGTCACCGCCTGCTATGAGGCTGTGCTGACCTTCACCGACACGGCAGTGGAGATCGGCTGAGACAGGGAAATAAACTCCGCCCCTTGACCTGTGGTCAGGGGGCGGATTTTACATGCACAAAATCAGGTCCGCAGCTTGAAGGTCCTGGGGGCCAGGTGATAGGCCAGCAGCAGAGCCGCAGCCACATACACGGCGGCAAAGAGGACCACACCCACGCCGAAGGCGGTGGAGCCGCGGACATTGGCGGAGATCAGGTAGCACACAACGTAGGTCAGACCGGTGATGATCCGATAGGCATAGCTGGTGTTCTCCAAGCCCGCAGTGTAGGGCTGGAGCAGGTAGTACAGCACCAGATAGTGTACCGAGAAGAACACGGACATGGCCAGAATGGACAGGGCCAGCACCGCATAGTCCAATGGTGCGTCCGTGCCGCCGCTGCACAGCAGCAGCAGAGGAAGCCCCAGAGCGATAACGGTGGTGGGCAGCAGATTGATGGCTGTCAGCGATTTCAGCCGGGCCGTGAAGATCCCCAGGATCACCCGGGGCTGCCGGTAAAACCGGTAGCACAGCATGCTGCGGTCGCAGTTGAAGAACAGGGCCCGGGTCACGGTATTGCCGCGATTGATGAAGTACATAAGCAGCAGCATGCCGGGCAGGGCCTGGACCACCAGTCCATTGACAGCGGCCGCCGCGGCAGGGGAGATCAGACACGCGGCGCAGCCTGCTGCCAGCACCACAGCGGCAATGACGGCGGTCCGCCGGGCGGGACGCATCAGCAGCCGCCTGTTCCGGCGCATGAACAGCTCGTTGAACCGGGCACAGCCGGTTTTGCGGCTTTCGGGGCCGCTGTCCAGGGTGAGCTTGCTCCGATACTGAGCCTGGGTTTCCTTGGCGGCAGGATCGGTATCGCCTGTCAGCAGGGCCAGGTTATCCGGTGTGAAGATGCGGCGGTATACCTGACGGAAGGAGGGGAAGCGCACCAGAACACAGGCGCCCCACGCGCCGCAGAAGGCGAAAAGCCCACAGGCGGCATACGCCGCCCCGCTGGGGATGGCCCAGCCCAACAGCATGGGCGGCAGATACGCCGCCGCCAGCAGGAGCAGGCCGAGGCCCTGGAGCACCGGGAACCATTTTGCCTCCCTGGCCAGCCTGCGCCGGCGGGTAAAGTGCGCCAGCTCCAGCCCGGCGGCGGTGAGCTTCACGGAGCACACCAGCACCGGCGTCAGCAGGCACAGGGCCAGGGGTGCTTGGAGGGCCAACCGCCCCACCACCAGCGCCGCTGTCAGAAAGCCCATAAAATCCTTCAGCAGCGTATACCCGTATGCCGACAGAGCATAGCGCCGGGCATCCATCCGCAGAAGAAACACAGCGTAATAGACGTCCTGCTCCGCGTCCAGGAGCTTGCTGTTGAAAATGCCGCCGATAAGCGTCAGAAACAGCAGCAGGTGGCCATACAGCCCCGCAGGCGGTTCGGACGGGAACAGCAGCAGGGGGGCGGCAAAGAACGCCGCCATATACAGGAGCTTTCCCAGCAGCAGCCCCAGCAGCTCCCGCAGGATGGCCAGCACCAGGCCCAGGGTCTTGGCGAAGCCGCTTTCATAGGACAGGCTCAGAAAGCGCAGCCGGTACAGAATGCCGTTGACCCGATAGGCCATGTGCAGCCGCAACTGCAAAACCAGGGTGTCAAACCGCATCCGGCTCCTCCTTCAGGGCGGCGATGATGCGGTCCTTATATGCCTCGTCGGCCAGGTCCTCCCGCCGTACCTCCTGCAGGACCCCATGGTGCAGGATGACGATGTCGTCGCACAGGTCCAGGGCCAGGTCCATGATGTGGGTGGACAGCAGGATGATGTGCTGACCCTTGATGCGCCGCAGCAGAGCCTTCATCTCGTCAGCCACCACCACGTCGAAGGGCGTCAGCGGCTCATCCAGCAGCAGCACGGTGGGATCTGCCATAATGTTCACCAGCATCTGCATTTTGTTTTTCATGCCGTGGGAGAAGTCCTTCAGCAGCTTTCCCCGGTCGGCCTCATCAATGCACATGTAGTCCAGATACACATCCGGGGCCTTGGGATAGGGAATCCTGTCCCGGTTGATCTCCAGGAAGAATTGCAGAAATTCCCGGGCGGTGAGAAACTCCGGCACCACTGGGGTGGACAGCACATAGCCCATGTCGTCTGCGGTGACGGGACGGGGGTTCCCGCCGTCGTCCACCAGGTGGAAGGAGCCGCCGTCCCGGGGCAGATCCTCGTTGAGACAATTGAAAAACGTGGTCTTTCCCGCGCCGTTGCGGCCGATCAGACCGTAGATCTTTCCCTGTTCAAAGGTGAAGGACGCGCCCCGCAGCACCTCCTGGTCACCGAACCGCTTTTGCAGGTCCTGGACTACCAGCTTCGAGGCCATCAGTCCACGATGCCGGTGAGGTCCAGGGGCTTGCCGTCGCGCCACAGACGCTCCAGGCCGTAAAACTCCCGGGCCTCGGCGTTAAAGACATGGATGGCGATGCAGCCGTAGTCCAGCAGCACCCAGGTGCCGCCGCGATAGCCCTCCCGGTGCAGGGGCTCCTCCTCCGCCTCCTCCCGGAGGACCTTTTCCACATTGTCCACCAGGGCGTTGATCTGGGTATTGGAGGAGCCGGTAGCGATGACGAAATAGTCCGCCAGGGTGGTCAGGTCGCCGATCTCCAGCACCTGGATCTCCCGGCCCTTTTTGTCGGACAGGGCCCGGGCCGCCATAAGGGCCAGTTCCTTCGCAGTTTTCATAGATGTTTACCTCTCAATAGATAGTCTCGGGCGTCCAGTGTGTTGTGGTGGACAGGGTTGCCCCATTGCCGCATGTCCTGGATGCTGTCGTTCAGTGCCTTCAGAAGGCCCCCGTCCAGGTCGGCGTGTACCGCCTGGCGCAGGTCCTCCACGCCGGGAAAATCCCGGCTGGGCTCGATATAGTCCGCCAGATAGATGATCTTTTCCAGCAGGGTCATGTCTGCATGGCCGGTGGTGTGCCAGTAAATGGCCCAATACACGGCATCGTCCACGCCGAACACGTCCCGGGCGATGGCCGCCCCGGTTTTGGCATGCAGCAGCTTCAGGGCGTGCCGCTCCAGGTCGTCCAGCCGGATGTGATATTGGGCGCACAGGGCCAGCTGCCCCTCCATATCCAGCTTCTTGGTGCAGTCGTGGAGCAGGGCGGCCACCCGGGCCTGGGTCTCGTCGGCCCCATACTGCCGGGCCAGGCGGACGGCCTCCTGCTCCGTGCCCAGCACATGGGGCATGCGCTTGGGCTTCAGATAGCTCAGGGCGATGGGCCGCAGCCGGTCCGGGGTCAGGCGCCGCAGGTCCGTATGGACGCCGTACAGCCCCCGGCGCTGGATGTAGCCATACACCGGGTCCGTCACCAGCTTCTGCCCGCCGCCCTGGGCCAGGGCCTGACGCACCTGGGTGGAGGACAGGTCCAGAACGTGCTCATTGGGAATGATGGCAATATCCGCCCCATAGGCCTCCTCCAGGTGCCGCTTCTGGGCGGCCAGATCGCCGCCGGGCTGAGGGTGGACCCGGTCAAAGGACCCGATGTGGGCCAGGGACAGAATGTCCGCCGCATGATACCAGCGCTCCAGAGACAAAAACATATCCGTCCCCATAAGAAGCCACAGCTCATCCTCCGGATACATCTGCCGCAGCTGCCGCAGGGTATCCACCGTATAGCTGGGGCCGGTGCGGTGCAGCTCGATGTCCAGAGCCTGGGCCCCGGGGCCCAGCTGGGCGCAGGCCAGGGCCGTCATCTCCAGCCGGTCGGCGGGCTCGGCGCTGCCCTGGGGCAGGGCCTTGTGGGGCGGAACGCTGGCGGGGATCAGCAGCAGACGGTCCAGCCCTAGGACGTCCATAGCCGCCCGGGCCGCCGTCAGGTGGCCCCGGTGGATGGGATTGAAGGTGCCGCCGTAAATGCCGATCCTCATACGCTGCGCTTCCTGTCTTTTTCCAGCTCGATCTTCCGCTTGTCCTTGTTGTGCTGATAGCGGAAGAGAACGAATTTGCTGCCGATGACCTGCACCACCTCGCAGCGGGCGGCTACCTTCAGCTCCTCCGCCGCTTCCCGGGCGGTGTACATGGAGTTTTCCAGCACCCGGCCCTTGATCAGCTCCCGGGCCTCCAGGGCGTCGTTGACCTGCTTGACCAGGTTGTCACCGATGCCGTCCTTGCCCACGTGGACGATGGTGTCCAGGTTGGCGGCCATGCCCCGCAGCTGGGCTCTCTGCTTGCTTGTCAGTTCCATAGATGCTCCTCAGTTCTTTTCCAGATAGGTTTTCAGCTCCGCCGCGAAGGCCCGCAGGGCGTTGCCGCGGTGGCTGATGGCGTTTTTCTCCTCCGGCGTCAGCTGGGCAAAGGTCTTGCGCAGCTCCGGCACGAAAAACACCGGGTCATAGCCGAAGCCGTTGTCCCCCTGGGGGGCGTAGGCAATGGTGCCGAAGCAGTCCCCGGCGGCGTCCAGCCGGTCCCCATTGGGGAAGCAGCAGACGATGGCCGTGTGGAAATGGGCGGTGCGGGCCCCGGCACCCCGGAGATTCTCCAGCAGCAGGCGATACCGGGCCTGGTCGCTGTCCACGCCGCCGTAGCGGGCGGAATAGATGCCCGGTGCGCCGTTCAGCGCGTCCACGCACAGGCCGGAGTCGTCGGCGATGGCGGGCAGACCGCTGGCCTGCATCACAGCCATGGCCTTGATGGCGGCGTTCTCGGCGAAGGTGGTTCCGTTTTCCTCCGGCTCCAGGTCCAGGCCCACGTCGGACTGGAGGACCACCTCCACCCCCAGCTCACCTAAGATCTCCTGCATTTCCGCCAGCTTCTTGCGGTTGTGGGATGCCAAAACGAATTTCATAGAATTTCCCCCAGTATATTTTTCTCCAGCTCGATGAGCCGTGCGTTGCCCTGGGCGCACAGAGCCACCAGCTCCTGCTGCTCCCGGGGCGTGAAGGCGCGGCCCTCGCCGGTGCCCTGCAGCTCGATGATGCCGCCCTGCTCGTTCATGACGCAGTTCAGATCCACCATGGCCCGGCTGTCCTCGGAGTATTGCAGGTCCAGCATGGCCACGTTGTCCACGATACCGGCAGAGATACCGGCCACATAGTGACGGATGGGCATGGCCTTTACCAGCCCCTGCTCCAGAAGGCCCCGGCAGGCCAGGGCCAGGGCCACGAAGCCCCCGGTAACGGAGGCGGTGCGGGTGCCGCCGTCTCCCTGCAAAACATCGCAGTCCACGGTGATGGTGCGCTCGCCCAGGCGGCGCATATCCACCGCCGCCCGGAGGCTGCGGCCGATAAGCCGCTGAATCTCCGCGCTGCGGCCGGACAGCTTCAGCTTGTCCACGTCCCGGCGGGACCGCTCCCGGTTGGCCCGGGGCAGCATGGAATATTCCGCCGTCACCCAGCCGCAGCCCGGGCGCACATGGGGCGGCACCCGGTCCTCCACCGAGGCGTTGCACAGCACCACCGTGTCGCCGCAGCGGATCAGGGCACTGCCCTCGGCAAATTTGATAAAGCCGGTGGTGATCTCCACCGGGCGGCTCTCGCCGCAGGATCTTCCGTCAGCGCGGATCATGGTCGTCCCTCCCATCAGAACAGGTCGCTCACAAATTCCTTGGCGTCAAAGGGGGCCAGGTCGCCGATCCCCTCGCCCAGGCCTACGAACTTCACCGGCACCTGCAGCTCCTGGGCAATGGCGATGACGATGCCGCCCTTGGCGGTGCCGTCCAGCTTCGTCAGCACGATTCCCGTCAGCCCCGCCGTCTCCTTGAACTGCCGGGCCTGGATGAGTCCGTTTTGTCCGGTGGTGGCATCCAGCACCAGCAGGGTCTCCTTGGCGGCGCCGGGCAGCTCCCGGTCGATGATCTTCCGGAGCTTGGCCAGCTCCTTCATAAGGTTCGCCTTGTTGTGCAGGCGTCCGGCGGTATCCACCAGCACCACGTCGCTGCGGCGGGCCTTGGCGGCAGCCAGGGCGTCGAACAGCACGGCGCCGGGGTCCGCACCCTCGTTCTGGCGGACGATGTCCACCCCGGCCCGGTCCGCCCAGATCTCCAGCTGGTCGGCGGCGGCAGCCCGGAAGGTATCGCCTGCGCACAGCAGCACCTTTTTACCCTGCTTTTTCAGCTGATGGGCCATTTTGCCGATGGACGTGGTCTTACCCACGCCATTGACGCCGATGACCAGAATGACGCTGGGCTGGGTGGACAGGTCCAGGCGGCTGTCGCCCACCTCCAGCTTTTCCGCCAGGATATCCCGCAGAGCGCCCTTTACCTGGTCCGCCGTCAGCAGACGGTCGTCATAGGCCCGGCGGCGCAGCTTCTCCGTGGCATCCAGGGCTACGTCCATGCCCACATCCGCCAGGATCAGGGATTCCTCCAGCCGGTCGTAAAAATCGTCGTCCAGAGAGTCGAAGGACATGGGCGCAAACCATGCGTCCCGGAATTTTTTGAACAGTCCCATAGTCGTATCTCCTTACTTTATATTCAGCTCTTTTGCCATGTCGTTGAGGTTGATGGTGAGGATGCGGCTGACGCCCCGCTCCTGCATGGTCACGCCGTACAGCACGTCGGCCTCCTCCATGGTGCCCCGCCGGTGGGTGATGACGATGAACTGGGTTTTTCCGGCGATGCGCCGCATATAGCGGGCGTAGCGCACCACGTTGGCCTCGTCCAGGGCGGCCTCGATCTCGTCCATCACGCAGAAGGGCGTGGGGTGGACCTTGAGAATGGCAAAGTACAGGGCGATGGCCACGAAGGCCTTTTCGCCGCCGGACAGCAGCGTAATGGTTTTCAGCTGCTTGCCCGGGGGCTGCACCTTGATCTCGATGCCGCAGTTGAGGATGTCCCTTTCGTCCTCCAGCTCCAGCCGGGCCTTGCCGCCGCCGAACAGCTCCAGAAACGTCTCCTGGAAGCTGTCGTTCAGGAGCTTGAACTGCCGCTCAAAGATCTCCGTCATCTGCCGGGTCAGCTGGTCGATAACGCCGGTAAGCTCCCCCTTGGCCTGCTCCACGTCTGCCCGCTGGTCGGACAGATAGGTGTAGCGCCCGTTGACCCGGTCATATTCCTCGATGGCCCCGATGTTGGGGGTGCCCAGGGCCTTGATGGCCCGATTCAGCTCGCCGATGCGGCGGGTGGCCTTGGGAACGCTCTCCAGCTCCACCCGCTGGGCCTGGGCCTCGGAATGGCTCAGCTCATACCGCTCCCACAGCTTGTCCAGGATGGTTTTCTCCTCCATAGCGGCGGCGCTGCGCTTCTGCTCCAGACGGGACAGCTCCCCCTGGGCGGCAAGAACGGCGTCGTTGCGGCTCTGGGTCTCCCGGTTCAGGGCGGTGCGCTGCTGCTCCAGGGTCAGCTTTTCCTGCTGGAGTCCCTGCAGCCGGGCGCGCAGCTCCTCCGCCTGACGGTGCAGGGCCTCTGCCCGGGCCCGGTGGTCCGTGATCTGGGCCTGAGACTGGGCCTGGGCCTCCATCAGCTGGCGGCGCAGGTCCTCCCGGCCGCGGCAGTCGCCGGCCAGGTCCTCCATCAGCTGCCGCAGGTCCTCCAGACGGCTCTGGGCGCCCTGACGCTCGGCAGCCAGGGCGGCCTGCTGCTCCTTGCGGCGGGCGATCTCGTCGGAGATGCCGCCGGTTTTCGTCTGCAATTCGCTCTGTCCGGCCAGACGCTCCTGGGCCTGCTGCCGCAGCTGGGCGGCCCGGTCCTCCTGGCGCCGGATCTCCTGCTCCGCAGTCTGACGCTGGGCGGCGCAGTCCGCCGTCTGGCGGGTCAGCTGCTGATTTTCCGTATCCAATGCCCGCAGCGTCTCCTCCAGAGACTCCCGCAGACTATCGTAGTGCTGCTCCCGGGTCTCCAGTGCCAGCACCTGCTGCTGTGCGGCCCGGTGCTGATCCTGGGCCACGTCCAGCTCGTACTGGGCCTTTTGCAGGTCCCGGCCCAGGTCCTCCGCCCGGCGGGCGGCCTCGGCCAGAGACGATTTCAGGCTCCCCAGCTGCTCCCGCAGCCCCGCCAGCTCACTGGCCCGGGACAGGACGCCCGCGCTGCGGCTGACACTGCCGCCGGTCATGGAGCCGCCCCGGTTGATGACCTGGCCGTCCAGGGTGACGATGCGGAACCGATTCTGATACCGCCGCGCCATATTCACGCCGCAGTCCAGATCCTCCACCACCACGGTGCGGCCCAGCAGATTCTGGAAAATGCCGTCGTACTGGGGATCATACGTCACCAGCTGGGACGCGATGCCCACAAAGCCGTACTCCTGGGAGAGTCTGGGCTCCCGGAGCATGTCGCCCCGGATGGCGCTCATGGGCAGGAAGGTGGCCCGGCCTGCGTCCCGGCGCTTTAGGAAGGAGATGGCCTCCTTGGCGTCGGTGTCCCGGTCCACCACAATGTTCTGCAGGGCCGCCCCCAGGGCGATCTCCAGGGCCACGGTGTATTGGGGCTGGGTGCTCATCAGGCTGGCCACAGGCCCCCGGATACCGGACAGAGTGCTCCGGTCCGCCGCCTGCATGACGGCCTTCACCGCCCGGGAAAAGCCCTCGTATTCCTTCTCCATCTCCGTCAGCAGACGGATGCGGTCCTCCATGGCGTTGGCCTGGCGGCGCAGCTGATCCGCCTGCTGGGCGGCCTCCTGGGCCCGGCGGCGTCTGCCCTCCATCTTCAGGCTGTGGCCCTGGATGATGTTGGCCGCAGCCTGTTGGTCCTCCCGGGCGGCATCCAGGGCGGCGTTATTCTCTGCCGCCTCCCGGCGGCACTGGTCCAATTTCTCGTTGGCGGCGGCGCTGTCGGCGGCGATGGCCGTCTGCCGGGCCTGGGCCTGGGCGTCGGTGGCGTCCAGGGCGGCCAGCTCTGTGCGCCCCTGAGCGGCGGCGGCCACGGCCAGGGTCTCCTGGGCCCGCAGAGCCTCCGCCTCCTGCTGGGCGCTTCCGGCGCTCTGGGCCAGCTGCCGGAGACTTTCCATCAGCGCTGACAGCTCACTGCCCAGGTCCTCTGTCTCCCGGTCGATCCGGGCCATGCGGTCCGTCAGGGCGTCGGCCTGCTCCTGAAGATTTCCGGCCCGCTGCTGGGTGTCTGCCAGCTCCCTGTCCAGCCGCTCCAGGGTCTGCCGGTCGTGGGACAGGCTGTTTTCCAGCACGGCGATGGCGGAGCTCTCCTGCTGGGCCTGGGCGTCGATACCGGACGCCTGTCCCCGCAGCTCCTCGGCCCGGACGTCGTTGGCCTGGATCTTTGCCAGACTTTCCTCCCCGGCGGCATATACCGCGTCCAGGGCATCCTGGGCCCGCTGGCGGTCCTCCTGGGCCGTGCGCAGGTCGGCCTCCAGCTTCAGCGCCCCGGCCCGCAGGGCCTGAAGATTCTCCAGCCACACGGAGATCTCCAGCACCCGCAGCTCGTCCCGCAGCACCAGATATTTCTTCGCTGTTTCCGCCTGCTGGCGCAGAGGCTCCACCTGCAGCTCCAGCTCGGCGATCTTATCATTGATGCGCACCAGATTCTCCTCCGTGCGCTGGAGCTTCCGCTCCGATTCTTCCTTGCGGTGGCGGTATTTGCTGATGCCCGCCGCCTCCTCGAACACCTCCCGGCGCTCGCCGCTTTTCACGGACAGGATCTCGTCGATCTTCCCCTGACCAATGATGGAATAGCCCTCCCGGCCCATGCCGGTGTCCATGAACAGCTCGTTGACGTCCTTGAGCCGCACGGACTGGCGGTTGATATAGTATTCCGACTCCCCGCTGCGGTAATACCGGCGGGTAACGGCCACCTCGCTCTCGTCCCGGGGGAAGATGTGGCCGGTGTTGTCGATGACCAGCGTCACCTGGGCAAAGCCCATCTGATTGCGCTTTTCCGTGCCGCCGAAGATCACGTCCTCCATTTTAGCGCCCCGGAGCTGGCGGCTGTTCTGCTCGCCCATGACCCACAGGATGGCGTCGGAGATGTTGGACTTGCCGGACCCGTTGGGCCCCACGATGGCGGTAATGTCCGCGCCGAAATTCAGGACCGTTTTATCGGGAAAGCTCTTGAAGCCTTGGATTTCCAGCTGTTTTAAGTACACGTTTGTTTCACTCCTTCTGCATATCCCGGATGATGCGGTCGATCCGGCGGGCTGTATCGATGAAATCCTGCTCCGTGTAGCCCTTGGTGGTCATGGCCGCCGTTCCGATGCGGACGCCGGAGGTCTGCTGGGGGGACCGGGTATCGTTGGGGACGCAATTCTTGTTCAGAGTGATGTGATGGCGGTCCAGCTCCTCCTGAACGGCCTTGCCGGTCAGGCCCGTGTCCGTCAGGTCCAGCAGGAACAGGTGGTTGTCCGTTCCCCCGGTGACCACCTTATAGCCCATCTGGAGGAACGCATCGCACATGGCCTTGCAGTTGCGGACCACCGCGTGGATGTAGCGCTTGAAATCCTCGGTGCAGGCCTCCTCAGCGGTGACGGCCTTCCCGGCCACCACGTGCTGCAATGCGCCGCCCTGGATTCCGGGAAAAACGGCGCTGTCCACCTGCTTGGCAAGCTCCGGCCGGCAGAAGATCAGACCGCCCCGTGTGCCCCGCAGGGTCTTGTGGGTGGTGGTGGTAATGATGTCCGCCAGGCCGAAGGGGGAGGGATGGTCCCCGGCCGCCACCAGCCCGGCAATGTGGGCCATATCCACCATGAAGTATGCGCCGACTTCCTGTGCAGCAGCTGCAAAGGCCCCGAAGTCAATGATGCGGCTATAAGCGGATGCGCCGGCCAGAATCAGTTGCGGCCTGTACGCGGATGCTTTTCTTCGCATGTCGTCGTAGTCGATGAAGCCCCTGTCGTCCACACCGTAGAACACCATGTTGTACAGCTTGCCGCTGAAATTCACCGGGGAACCGTGGGTCAGGTGGCCGCCGTTGTTCAGGCTCATGGCCAGGATGGTATCCCCCGGCTTCAGCACGCTCATGTAGGCGGCGAAGTTGGCGGAGGAGCCGCTATGGGGCTGGACATTGACGTGATAATCCGTCCCGAATACCTGCTGCCACATGCCGCAGCAGTATTCCTCCAGCTCGTCCACGCAGCCGCAGCCACCGTAGTACCGGCCCCGGTTGCCGGAGCGATGCCCGGCGGGATAGCCCTCTGAATACTTGTTGGTCAGGCAGGAGCCCACGGCCCGCATGACGTTCTCGCTGACAAAGTTTTCGCTGGCGATCAGCTCGATGTTGGCGTTCTGCCGGGCCTGCTCGGCTGCAATGATCTCAAAAACCTTGGATTCCATGGGGGTTCCTCTTTCTTTTTGTGGGGGCTGCGGGCTGTAAGGCCCACTGCCCGGGTGTGATGTGCATATAGAATCAGCTTATGATACCACAAAACCCTGGATTTTTCAAGAAAAATCACCGGAATACATTTGCGGGAAGGGGACTGCGGGCAAAAAAATCCGGGAGGGCGCTTCCTTGCGAAGCGCCCTCCCGGGGCAGTTTGCTTCAGTTCCGTGAGCATTTCTCCGCGTCGATGGCCAGCACCACCATCAGGGCGTACAGCGCGTCGCCGGGGTCCGCCACGTCGATGGTGTAGGTATCCGTCCAGTGGAACAGCTCCTTGCTGATGGAGGCCACCTGGCGGGGGCCGTCCTGAATGGTGTAGTCCCACTCCATAAAACTGCCGCCCACGGTCCAGCCGCAGAAGTCCAGGGAAAACGACGGCCGGAAAAGAGTAAACTCCTTGCGGATCTCTCCTACGCAGCGGTCGCCGACGTACAGCTCAAACTTGGGCAGGAACGTCAGCACCCGCTGCTGCACCGTGGCGATGTGCTCCCCCTGGGGGCTCAGAATATGCAGGCAATGACCCCAGGAGAGCTTTCCCTCCACGGTATAGGCCACGCTGCCGTCCTCATGGTAGATGTCGTAGCTGTCGAACCACGAGAAAAACCGCTGCTTGAAATACAGCTTCATAGGCGCACCTCCCTTTCCGTTCAGTATACCGTATCCCGGGGCCCCTGACAAGGGAAAATCACTCTTTACAAAATAGAAAATATGTTCTATAATGAAAGCAGTATATGGGAAGGGAGGGCTGCGTCATGCGCGCACGGCCCATCAGCTGCTGCTTTTCCGGCCACCGTCCGGCCAAGCTCCCCTGGGGGGAGGACGAGGACGATCCCCGCTGCCGGGCGCTGAAGGCCCGGCTGCGGGACGCGCTGGACGCCGCCTATGAGGCGGGCTATCGCCACTTTATCTGCGGCATGGCCCAGGGCTGCGACCTGTATTTCTGTGAGCTGGCCCTGGCCCTGCGGCAGCGGCACGGGGACGTCAGCGTGGAGGCGGCTATTCCGTGCCCCACCCAGGCTGACGGCTGGCCCCGGCCCCAGCAGGAGCGCTATCGCCGCCTGGTGGCGGCCTGCGACTATGAGACACTGGTGCAGTCATCCTACAGTCCCGGCTGCATGCAGCGGCGCAACCGCTACATGGTGGACCACGCGTCCATGCTGCTGGCCGTTCACGACGGGCAGCCCGGCGGCACTCGGCGCACTATGGAATACGCCATGCGCCGGGGGCTGCAAATTGTGGATATTCCCCCGGTGATGGAGACATAACCCCAGCCCCTGCCGCATAGGCTTGTCTCAAAGAGGTGAACGCTTTGAAACAGGTGATCTTGCGGCGGGGGCTGGCGCTGCTGCTGGCCGCGGCGGCACTGGGCGCGGTGCTGGCAGGCGGCGGGGCCGACTCCGCCGCCGCACTGTGGCAGTCCGTGTCCCGCCGCCCCAATGTATCCCGGGGACTGCTGCGCTGGGAGCTGGGGGACATTCTGGGGCTGGACGGTCTGTCCGCCCCCACGGTGCTGGCCCTGGGCCAGTCGCCGGTGCTGCTGGCGGGCCGGACCCTGGCTGTCCGGGATGCGGCTCCCCAGCCGGAGGACCCGGACCAGCCGGCGGCGCCGGAGGCCCCCGCACCCGCTCCGCCGGAGGAACAGGATCCCCAGCCCGGGGCAGACAACGGCGTCCCGGCCCAGACGGTGGACCCCCGCTCCACCGACGGCTACAGCATCATCAACGGGGTGTACATCAAGAACAAGTCCAGCCGCACCCTGGACCCGGCGGTGCTGGGGGACCGCCAGTTCGTGGCCTGCCCCCGGCAGGGGCCTCAGGTGCTCATTGTCCACAGCCACGCCAGCGAGGCATACACCATGCCGCCAGGCCGGGAGTATGTGCCCTCCGGCACCTTCCGCACGGCGGACTGCTCCTGCAACATGGTGCGGGTGGGAGATGAGCTGGCGGCGGCTCTGTCGGCCTACGGCATCTCCGTGGTCCACGACCGGACCCTCCACGACGGCCAGTCCTACAACGACGCCTATGAAAACAGCCTGGCGTCGATCCGGAGTTATCTGGCCAAGTACCCCTCCATCGTCTATGTGCTGGACCTGCACCGGGACGCGGTGCAGGATGCCAACGGCACCCAGTATAAGCTGGTGACGGCGGAGGACCCCTCTGCCGCCCAGGTGAGCCTGATCATGGGCGTGGCCCACGACGGCTGGCAGGATAATCTGCGCCTGGCCATCGCCGTGCAGGAGAAGCTGGAGACTCAGTCGCCCACCCTGATGCGGCCCATCACCCTGCTGAACTACCGCTATAACCAGTTCGCCGCTCCCGGCAGTCTGCTGGTGGAGGTAGGGGCCGCCGGGAACTCCCTGGAGGAGGCTCTGCAGGCAGCCCGCCTGTTCGGCAGGGGCTTCGCCGAGACGATCCTGGGGCAGTGAGAGAATACAATGCATAAAAATGTCCCGCACTCCGGCACATCTGTGCCGGAGTGCGGGACGTTTTTACAGCACCTTGGACAGGAAGCTCCGCAGGCGGGGAGACTGGGGGTTTTCAAACAGGGCGCCGGGGCGGTTTTCCTCCATGATGACGCCCTGATCCATAAACAGCACCCGGCTGGCCACCTCCCGGGCAAAGCCCATCTCATGGGTAACCACCACCATGGTCATGCCGCTCTGGGCCAGTTCCTTCATCACATCCAGCACCTCGCCCACCATTTCCGGGTCCAGGGCGGAGGTTGGCTCGTCAAACAGCAGCACCTCCGGCTCCATACACAGGGCACGGACGATGGCGATGCGCTGCTTCTGTCCGCCGGAGAGCCGGGCCGGATATTCTCCCGCCCGGTCGGCAAGACCCACCCGGTCCAGCAGCGTCATGGCCCGCTGCTCCGCCGTCTGCTGGGACTCCTTTTTCAGCAGCATCGGAGCCAGGGTCAGGTTTTTCAGCACCGTCATGTGGGGAAACAGGTTGAACTGCTGGAACACCATGCCCATTTTCATCCGCTGCCGGTCCAGGTCCGTCCGGGGGTCCGTCAGGTCCACGCCGTCCAGGAGGATCTGGCCGCTGTCCGGAGTCTCCAACCGGTTCAGGCAGCGCAGAAACGTGGATTTGCCGCTGCCGGAGGGGCCGATGATGCACACCACGTCGCCCCGCTCCACCTGGGTGGAGATGCCGTCCAGCACGGTGACGCCGCCGAAGCTCTTATGCAGATCTTTAACGCTGATCACTTCTGCGCAGCCTCCTTTCCAGCAGCCCCAGCAGCTGCGTCATGCCGATGACCAGCAGCAGATACACCACCGCCACCAGCAGCAGGGGATTGAAGGCATCGTAGGTGTTGTTGCGGATCAGGTTCCCGGCCCGGGTCAGGTCCTGGACCGCCACATAGCCCGCCACGGCGGTCTCCTTCAGCAGGGCGATCATCTCGTTGCCGATGGCCGGAAGAATGTTCTTCATGGCCTGGGGCAGCACAATGTGCCAGGCGGCTTGCAGCCGGGACAGACCCAGGCTGCGTCCGGCCTCCATCTGTCCCGGATCCACGGCGGCAATGCCGCTGCGCATCAGCTCCGCCACATATGCGCCGGAGTTGATGCCGAAGGTGACAATGCCCACCACCAGCCCGTCGGAGGACTTCAGGATCAGAAAGTAGAAGATCAGCAGCTGCACCACCACCGGAATGCCCCGGATCACCGTGGTATACACGTCGCACAGCCAGCACAGAGGCCGCAGCAGGCGGCTGCCCTGGCCGCAGTATTTGATCATGGCCACCAGAGCGCCGATGGTCACGCCGATGACCAGAGCGCACAGCGTGATGACCAGCGTGTTTTTCAGCCCGTCCACCAGCAGGAGATAACGCTGCTTTTCGATGAAGGTGGCCTCCAACTGGGCCAGCCAGCGGGCAAAAAACTGACCGATTTGCTGAAAAATACTCATCAGCTCAGGGGAGACACATACACGGTGTCGTACTCCTGGAAAAGCTTCTCCACGGTGCCGTCCTGAAGCAGCTCCTGAAGGGCGGTGTTCACCTGGTCCACCAGGCTGCTGCCCTTGGCGAAGGCAAAGGCATAGGGCTCACTGGTCATGGCCTCATCCAGCACGGTGAGGCTCTGGTCCGCGGCCATCCTGGCGGCTGCCTCGTTGTCCACCACCCAGGCATCGGCCTTGCCGCTGGTCAGGGCAGCCTGGGCGTCGTTGTTGGAGGCGAAGGACAGAACGGAATAGCCGTTGTCCATGCAGTATTCCTCGGCGGTGGTACCGGTCTGAACGGCGATGGTCTTGCCCGCCAGATCCGCCTTGCCCTGAATATCGCTGCCGGGGTTCACCACGATGACCTGGTTGGCCAGGAAGTACGGGTTGCTGAAGTCGCAGTTCTTCTGGCGGTCCGAGGTGATGGTAATGCCTGCCGCACCTACGTCATAGCGTTCGGCCTGGATGCCGGGGATGATGGAATCGAAGTCCACCTGCTCCCACACCAGCTCCATGCCCAGCTTGTCGGCAATGGCCTGCATCAGTGCGGGCTCGATACCCACGATCTGGCTGCCATCCAGGAACTCAAAGGGCGGGAAGTCCGGGCTGGTGGCCACCACCAGCTGCTTCTTTTCGCCGTCTGCACCGGCGTTTGCATCGGTACCGCTTTTGCTGCCGCAGGCAGCCATAGTCAGCATCATCGCCGCGCCCAAAAACAGGCACAGGAATTTGGTAAAATATTTCATATTCATTCTCCAATTCTTTTGTTTTATGTGGTGGATCGATTCAAAGTGCACCCCACGGTCGTCGTCGGAGAACGGTATAAATAGCCATATAAACGCCCTTTTTATGAATAAAAATCGAAAATCAAATGCGATTACGGATAAAGATACTACCACATCATTTCAGCCATGTCAAGCATTATCTGGATAAAAATACAGAAAATCGCCCCATACGCATTTTTATGCGCATGGGGCGCGTGTCACGCCTGGGGATTGGGGATGGTGACGGGGATGCCGTTGACCTCCACGCCGTCGTCGGCGGGGATGAGGATGAAGCGCCGCCCGTCGATGATCCGGGTCTCCACCATATAGCCGTACTCCGGCGGCACGGTGATCTTCACCTCCGGGGTGGCGATCTGGAATTTTCCGGCCTCGATGATGTTCCGGGGGTTCAGGGCGGCGTCCTGGCCGTACTGCCTGCGGCAGGCCTCCTGGAAGGCCTCCACCTTTTCCTCCGGCACGCCGCTGCCGGTAAGTACGTCGCCTACCTCCCGGACAGACAGGGTCAGCGGCTCCGGGTCCCGGCTGTCCTTATGCTCCTGGATGCGGCCCCGCAGCTGCTCGTGGACCGCCTGCACCACGTCATAGCTGCAATCCTTCTCCAGCGTCTCCGTCAGAGCGGAGGTGAACACATTCTGCTGCTCCTGAGGCGACATGGGGGCATTCTGGATACAGAATACCGCGTCGATGACCTCCTGATGCAGCTGAGCAGTGTCCTTGCTGTAAAACAGGACGTTGTAGATATTGGCGGACCGGTCGTCAAAGGCCGGAAACAGGAACCCCAGGGCCGGGGGCAGGGCAATGTGTCCGGTGGAGCTGCCCCGGAACTCCTTGTCCTGGTCACTGTACTGCAAAGCCAGGGTGGGGTCCTTCACCGGGCAGATGGCGCACACGAAATACCGGAACACCGTGTCCGACCCGTCGGGCACCTCCTGATCGTCCCGGCTGCGGTGAGGCACGTCGTAGGTGTCGGCGGCCAGGAGGATGAGATAGCTGCTCTCGCCCATGTCGATGGCGTCGATGATCCGGCGGTACAGGCTTTCCCGGGCATTGGGGTCCTGGAGCTCCGTCTGCCGCAGGGTCTGGAGCAGCCGATGCTCATCGCTGTCCGCCACCTGCCGGGTGGAGAACTCAATGTCGATCAGGTTCCGGCCCAGGGTGCCGGACAGACTCTTTTTCAGAAGATTCAGGTACATCTCCTGCTCCTCCTGGGACAGCAGCCCCAGGGGGGCGTCTACATAGGAGATGATCTGGCGGCTGCTGCTGACATAGCAGCCGTATACCTTGCTGATGGCGGTGCGGTCCGGCTTAAACCGCCGCCGCAGCTCGTTTAGCTCCCTCTGATTCATGACGGTATCCTCCCACGGCGCAAAGTTTCTCCCATCATAGCACGAATCTGCCGGCCGGGCAAGGAAAAATCCGGCCTTGAACAACGCCGCCGCATCTGCCATAATAGAGGAAAACGAAGCAAAGCAGGTTTTCGCGTATGGAGATGAACAACAAGGAGACTCGCCGGGTGGTCATCGGCATCACCGCCCATGTGGACGCGGGAAAGACCACCCTGGCCGAGGCCATGCTCTACCGCACCGGTCAGCTGCGGAAGCTGGGCCGGGTGGACCACGGCAGTGCTGCCATGGACAGCCATCTGCTGGAGCGGGAGCGGGGCATTACCATTTTTCTCAGCCAGGCGGAGCTGCCCCTGGGGGACATGGAGGTGACGCTGCTGGACACCCCGGGCCATGTGGACTTTTCCGCCGAGATGGAGCGGACCCTGTCGGTGCTGGACTATGCCATCCTGGTCATCAGCGGCGTGGACGGGGTCCAGGCCCACACCCGCACCCTGTGGCGGCTGCTGGAGCTGTACCGGGTGCCCACGTTTCTGTTCGTGACGAAAATGGACTTCGGCCGCCGCGACCGGGACTGCCTGATGGAGAGCCTTCGCCATGAACTGGGGGAGGGATGCATCGACTTCACTCCCGCCGCCCGGGACCGGCGGATGGAGCAGCTGGCCACCTGCCGGGAGGACGCTCTGGAGGCGTATCTGGATACCGGCATGGTGCCGGAGGAGCTGGTGCGGCAGCTGGTGCGGCAGCGACTGGTGTTTCCCTGCTGGTTCGGCTCGGGACTGAAGCTGGAGGGCATCGACGAATTTCTGGAGGGTCTGGCCCGGTATGTGGAGCCTCCGGCCTATCCCGCCGCCTTCTCCGCCCGGGTGTTCAAAATCAGCCACGATGCCCAGGGCAAGCGCCTGACCCACCTGAAGGTCACCGGCGGCACCCTGCGGGTCCGGGATGCCATTTCCTACGGCGGCCGCCAGGAAAAGGCCGCCCAGCTGCGGATCTACACCGGAGGCCGGTTCCGGCCTGTGGACCAGGTTCCTGCCGGCGGCATATGCGCCGTCCAGGGGCTCACGGCTACCTGGGGCGGCCAGGGTCTGGGGGAGCGTGAGGAGGCGGTGCGCCCGGTGCTGGAGCCGGTGATGCGCTATCGGATGGCCCTGCCGCCGGACTGCGACAGCCGGGTGCTGCTGCCTCAGCTGCGCCAGCTGGAGGAGGAGGACCCCCAGCTGCGCTTTACGGCCCGGGACGGCGAGCTTCACGTCTCCCTGATGGGCCGCGTCCAGGCGGAGATCCTCAGGAGCCTGGTGGCCCAGCGCTTCGGCGTGGAGGTGGAGCTGGACCGGGGCCGGGTCCTATACAAGGAGACCATCGACGCCCCGGTGGAGGGCGTGGGCCACTACGAGCCCCTGCGCCACTATGCGGAGGTCCACCTGCTGCTGGAGCCCCTGCCCCAGGGCAGCGGCCTGGTGCTGGCCACCCGCTGTCCCGAGGATGACCTGGACCGGAGCTGGCAGCGGCTGATCATGACCTATTTGCAGGAAAAGACCCACCTGGGAGTCCTGACCGGCTCCCCTGTTACGGATATGAAGATCACGCTGATGTCCGGCCGGGCCCACATCAAGCATACCGAAGGCGGCGACTTCCGCCAGGCCACCTATCGGGCGGTGCGCCAGGGGCTGATGCAGGCCCGGAGCCGCCTGCTGGAGCCGTACTACGCCTTCCGGCTGGAGGTGCCGCCGGAGCAGCTGGGCCGGGCCATCAGTGATGTGCGCCTGCGCAGCGGCAGCTTCGATACTCCGGAGGAGGCCGGGGACATGACCCTGCTGCGGGGCCGGGTCCCGGTGACGGAGTTCGACGATTACGCCCAGGAGGTGGCCTCCTATACCGGCGGCCGGGGCCGCCTGTCCCTGGAGCCGGCGGGGTACGGACCCTGCCACAACCCCGACGCCGTGATCGCCGCCGCGGACTACGATCCGGAGGCGGATCTGGAAAACACCCCCGACTCCGTGTTCTGCGCCCACGGCGGCGGGTTCCCCGTGAAGTGGAACAGGGTGGCGAAATACATGCATCTGCCCGGCTGCCTGGAAAAGCCCCGGGATGAGGAAGCCCCGGCCCGCCGCCGGTGCATCCGGCTGGACGACGCGGAGCTGGAGGCCATCATGGCCCGGGAGTTCGGCCCCGTCCGCCGCCCCCTGTACCGGGCTCCGGAAAAGCGGGAAACGCTGCCGGACACCGGCCTGCGGGAGATCGGCCAGCGGTACTATGTGGTGGACGGGTACAACGTCATCTTCGACTGGGACGAGCTCCACGCCCTGGCGGACCGGGACCTGTCCGCCGCCCGGGAGCGGCTGATGGACACCCTCTGCGGCTGGGCCGCCTTTACCCGCACCCAGGTGGTTCTGGTGTTCGACGGCTACAAGGTCCCCGGCAGCCTGGGGGAGAAGCTCGACTATCGCGGCATCCATGTGGTGTACACCAAGGAGCGGGAGACCGGCGACATGTACATTGAGCGGTTTTTGCAGCAGGTGGGGAAAAACGACCGCGTCCGGGTGGTGACCTCCGACGGGCTGATCCAGCTGTCGGCGGTGCGGACGGGGGTCATGCGCATGTCCTCGGCGGAGTTTGGCCGCCAGGTGGCGGAGGCGTCGGACCAGATCCAGGCGTTTATCGCCCGGATGCACCAGTCCGGCGGCAGCACCATCGGCCAGCGGATGAAGCGCACATGAAAAAATTGGGTGTTTTTTCAGGAACACCCAATTTTTTTGCGCCCGCTTTTCCTGAAAAAATATCCCCCCACCGGGCGCCTTCGTATACGGACGTTATCAAAAAGAACCTGGCGGACGGATGGGACAAGGTCTGGGCCGATGAGCTGACGGCTCATTTTCCCCGGGATACCAGGCGGGTGCTGGATATCGGCACCGGCCCGGGCTTTTTTGCCATGATCCTGGCCCGCCGGGGTTACGCGGTCACCGCCGTGGACTATTCCGACGGGATGCTGCGGGAGGCCCGGCGCAATGCCGGGGACCTGGCGCGGCATATTCGCTTTGCCCGGATGGACGCCCAGCGTCTGGACCTGACCGACGGCAGCTTCGACGCCATCGTTACCCGGAATCTGACCTGGAACCTGCCGGACCCGGCGGGCGCGTACCGGGAGTGGATGCGGGTGCTGCGGCCCGGCGGCGTGCTGGTGAATTTCGACGCCAACTGGTATGCCTATCTGTTTGACGAGGAGCGGCAGCAGGCCTATCGCCGGGACCGGATCAATACCCGGCTGGCCGGGGTGGAGGACCACGAGGCCTACGCCGAGAGCGACGTGATGGAGTCCATTTCCCGGGGCCTGCCCATGGGGCGGCTGCGCCGTCCTCAGTGGGATGTGGACACCCTGAACGCGCTGGGTTTTTCCGCTGTCCGGGCCGATACCACCGTGAGCCGCCGCCTGTGGAACCCGGAGGAGCAGGTCAACTATGCCTCTACCCCTGGCTTTTTGATTTGTGCCGTGAAATAATTGGAGGAGAGTCTATGAAAAAGAGAATCGCACTGCTTCTGCTGGCCGCCCTGCTGCTGGGCCTTACGGCCTGCGGCAGCCGGAACCCGCAGACGCAGGGGAAGGTCCTGCGTCTGGCGGTGGATTTTGCCTATCCCAGCCTGGACGCCCATAAGGAGTATTACGGCTGGTACACATCCATTTACGGTGTCACCGAGGCGCTGTTCCGCATGGGGGACGACAGCTCCGTGCAGCCCGCTCTGGCGGAAAAGGCCGAGACCGGCGGCGACGGCCTGACCTGGACGGTGACGCTGCGGGATGGCGTGTGCTTTTCCAACGGAGCGCCTGTGACGGCGGAGATGGCGGTGCGGAACCTCCGCCGGGCGGCGGAGGTCAACAGCCGCTTCGCCTATCTGGCGGCATACGACATGACCGCAGTGGATGAGAAAACCCTGACCATCACCACGCCGGAGGTTTATCCCACCATGCTCAACGAGCTGGCAAGTCCGGAGCTGGCCATCCTGGATCTGGACGCCTCCGCCGACCTGGATACCGCCCCTGTGGCCACCGGCCCCTTTGTCATCAAGTCCTTCCAGCCGGAGGGCACCGTGGAGGTGTCCCGGAACCAGCGCTACTGGGGCGGGGAGGTCAAGCTGGACGGCGCGGTGTTTTATTACATGCAGGAGGATGAGCCCAAGCTCATGGCCATGCAGAATGACGAGATCGACGCGTACACCAGCGTTACCGCCGCCGCCCGGGAGATCTATCAGGCGGACCCCGACAGGTATCAGCTGACGGATGTGCCCGCCACCCGGCTGCAATTTTATATCCTGAACCAGGAAACGCTGGACGATGCCGTCCGGGCCGCCGTGAACCTGACGGTGGACTGCCGGGCCATCGCCGGGTACCTGGGAGGCACCGTTTCTCCCGCTGTTGGGCCCTTCAGTACCACTGCGGCCTACGGACAGGTGACAAAACCCGACCCGGACCCGGAGCAGGCCCGGGCCCTGCTGGAGCAGGACGGCTACACCCGCGGCAAGGATGGCCTGTATAAAAAGGACGGCCGTCCGCTGACCCTGACGGTGGCCTATTACCCGGCCCGCTCCCTGGACAGCATCGCGCTTTTGATGCAGGAGCAGCTGAAGGCTGTGGGCATCGGCGTGACCTTCAACTGTCAGGAGGATCCGGACGCCACCTATATCGCCAACCGGGATTTTGACATTGCCCTGTACTGCATGATCGCCGACAAAAACGGCGACCCCTACTACTTTATCGACAGCACCCTCCGCCGGGGCGGCTATTTCGACGTGGGCGGCTTTGACAGCGACCGGTGCCAGCAGCTCATTGACCGGCTGCAATACGAGACAGACGGCAGCCAACGGGCGGAGCTGGCCAACCAGATCGTCCAGCTGGCCATAGATGACAATGCCTTTGGCTATGTGGGCCTGTTCAACAAAACCACCGTGGCCCGGAAGGGCGTTGTCCATATTGCAGAAAACTGCCCCTTTGACTTTTACTTCATCAGCGCCGACACCGATATTATCGGGTGACGGCAGGACCCATTCCGGGGCAGGAGGCCAAAGCGGCCTCCTGCCCCGGAAAAGAGAGACGGAGAACTCCATGAAACGAACCATCGGGCGGCGGCTTGTACACCTGGCCGTGATCCTCCTGGGCGTCAGCTTTCTGACGTTCCTGCTTATGTATATATCTCCCGGCGACCCTGCGCAGAAGAAGCTGACCGCGCAGGGTATTGCCGTCTCTCCGGAGGTGCTGGAGGCGGCGCGCCGGGAAATGGGGCTGGACCGGCCGTTTCTGGTCCAGTACGGCAGCTGGCTGGCCAATGCCCTGCGGGGGGATCTGGGTGCGTCGTACCGGGACGGTCTGCCGGTAGCCGGAAAGCTGGCGGGGGCCATGGGGAACACCCTGATGCTGGCGCTGGTCAGTCTGACGGCGGCGCTGCTGGTGTCGCTGCCTCTGGCGGTGTGGACTGCCGTTCACAGAGACGGCATAGCGGACCGGCTGGTCCGGCTGTTCAGCTTTGTCGGGAATTCCCTGCCCAATTTTCTGCTGTCCGTGCTGCTGATGTACCTGTTCTGCATCCGGCTGCGGCTGCTGCCGGTGATCGCGGACGGCAGCGTCCGGGGACTGCTGCTGCCGTGCCTGACGCTGGCTGTCCCTCTGTGCAGCCGCTTTACCCGGCAGTTCCGTGCGGAGCTTTTGGAGCAGCTGAGCCGGGAATATGTGCTGGGTGCGCGGACCCGGGGCGTAAAGTGGCGCTATATCCTCTGGCACGATGTGCTGCGCAATGCCGCCCCCGCCGTCATCACCGTGGCGGCCCTGTCCGTGGGGACGCTGCTGGGCGGCAGCGTGGTCATCGAGAGCATGTTCCGCTGGCCGGGCCTGGGAAAGCTGGCCATGGACGCCATTTCCGCCCGGGATTATCCGGTGCTCCAGGGCTTTGTCCTGGTTACCGCGGCGGTATATGTGCTGGTGAATCTGGCGGCAGACCTGCTCTGCTTCCGGGCGGACCCCCGCATGGGGGAGGAGGTGCGGCCATGAGCGGCGCCCGGAAAAAGCGGCGGCTGTACGTTCTGCTGGCGCTGACGCTGCTGCTGGCGGCATTCAGCCTGGCGGCTCCGGCGCTGACGCCCAACGACCCCAACGCCACCGACGCCGCCCGCATCAATCAGGGACCCGGCGCCGCCTATCCGCTGGGTACGGACCGGTATGGCCGGTGCGTCTGCTCCCGGGTCATGGCCGGAGCACGGACCTCTGTCTTTTCCGCCGTGGCCCTGGTGGGCGTGACGTTTGCGGTGGGCACGGCCCTGGGGATGCTGGCGGGATATTGCGGCGGCGCAGTGGATACGCTGATCATGCGCCTGGCGGATATTCTGCTGGCCTTTCCCCAGATGGTGCTGGCCATTGCCGTGGCAGGCATTCTGGGCGGCGGTATGGGAAACGCCATGCTGGCCCTGGGCGTCACCGGCTGGACCGTGTATGCCCGGCTGGCCCGGGCCCGGGTCATGAGCCTGCGCACCGCGCCTTATGTCCTGGCCGCCCGGCTCAGCGGCTGCGGCGGGGGCACCATCCTGCTGAAATATATGCTGCCCCAGCTCATCGGCCCTCTGGCGGTCACCGCCGCCACGCAGCTGGGCACCGCGCTGGTGGACATAGCGGGACTGTCCTTTCTGGGCATCGGGATCCAGGAGCCGCAGGCCGAGTGGGGCAGCATGATCAACCAGGCCCGGGCCTATATCCAGCTGAACCCGTGGCCGGTGCTGGCCCCGGCGGCGGCCACGGTGCTCACGGTGATGCTGCTCAACCGCCTGGGCGACTGCGTCCGGGACTGTGCGGCGGTGGAGGAGCGCGTATGACGGAGCAAACACCGATTCTGTCCGTGCAGGGCCTGTGCGCCGGGTACCGGGGACACACCGTTCTGCGGGACATTTCCTTTGCCCTGGCCCCGGGGGAGATCCTGTGCGTGGCGGGGGAGAGCGGCTGCGGCAAGAGTACGCTGCTGCGGGCGCTGATGGGCGCGGACGACGCGGTAGAGGTCACCGCCGGGACCGTTATCCTGGCGGGCCGGGAACCGATGGCCCTGCCCCGCCGCCAGCGTCAGCGATATCGCTGCCGGCATATGGGGATGATCTTTCAGAATCCGGGAGCCTCCTTTGACCCTGTCCGGCCTTATGGCGCTCAGTTCCGGGACACGCTGAAAAGCCACGGCCGATACGATGCCCGGCGCTTCGCCGCCGACGCGGAGGAGGCTCTGGGGCGGCTGGGCCTTACGGACCCCTGCCGTCTGCTGGCATGCCGCCCGTATGAGCTCAGCGGCGGCATGAACCAGCGCATGGCCATGGCACTGGCCCTTCTGCTGGGGCAGCGGGTGCTGCTGGCCGACGAGCCCACCAGTGCCCTGGACGCCGTTCTGCGGCTTCAGATGGCCCGGGAGCTGAAAAATCTCAGCCGCAGCGGCGGCATGGCTCAGGTGGTGGTGACCCACGATCTGGCGCTGGCGCAGTTTCTGGCGGATACCCTGGCCGTGCTGCATGAGGGGCGGTTTGTGGAATACGGTCCTGCGGACGCGGTGCTTCGTACTCCCGGACCCTATACGCGGCGGCTGCTGGAGGCTGTGCCCCGGCTGAAGGGAGGGAGCCTATGAGCCTGTTGGAGGGAAAGCTGCTGTCAAGAAGCTACGGCCCGGTGCAGGCGCTGGATCGGGTGTCCTTCACCCTGGAGCCCGGAGAGATATTGGGCGTCGCCGGAGAGAGCGGCTGCGGCAAAAGCACGCTGCTGCGGCTAATCAGCGGCCTGGAGCCGCCGGATACCGGCAAGCTGCTGCTGCGGGGACAGGCGCTGCCTGCCCGGCGCAGCAGGGACCAGCTCAGAGCCGTGCAGCTGATCTTTCAGGACGCCGCCGGGTCCTTTCATCCCCGCCGCCGGATAGCTGATTCCATCCAGGACAGCGTCCGCAGTCTGCTGGGGCGGGACAGCCGCGCCGATATCCCGGCCCTGTGTGCCCTGGTGGGGCTTGACCCGGCGCTGGCCCGGCGGTATCCCCGGGAGCTCAGCGGCGGCCAGTGTCAGCGCTTTGCCATTGCCCGGGCCATGGCCGTGGAGCCGGAGGTGCTGCTGTGCGACGAGATCACCAGCGCCCTGGACACGGTGTCCCAGGCCCAGATCGCGGAGCTGCTCCGCTCCCTGTGCCGCCGGAGGCGCATGGCTGCCGTGTTCGTCAGGCACGATCTGGCCCTGGTCAGCGGCCTGTGCAGCCATCTGCTGGTGATGCGGCAGGGCCGGGCGGTGGAGGAGGGACCTCCGGACCGGCTGGTCTCCGCCCCCTGTCACCCCTATACCCGCCGCCTGATCTCCTCCGTGCTGGAGCTGCAATAAACCGGAAAATCCGCCTTGCGGGAGCCGGGATACCCGTGCTATAATAAAAGCACCTATATCCCGAACGAGGAGGACTCTCCCTATGATCTATACCGACTTTCACGGCGAAAAGCTGTCCCTGCTGGGCTTCGGCACCATGCGTCTGCCGCTGGTTCCCGGCGGCACCCCGGCGGACATCGACGAAAAGACCACGGCGGACATGGTCCGCTATGCCATGGAGCATGGCGTCAACTATTTCGACACCGCCTATCCCTATCACGGCGGCATGTCCGAGCGGGTCATGGGCCGTGTGCTGAAGGACTACGACCGCGGCAGCTTCTATCTGGCCACCAAATACCCCGGTCACCAGCTCAGCAGCCACTACGATCCCGCTGCCATTTTCGAGGAGCAGCTGGAAAAGTGCGGCGTGGACTACTTTGACTTCTACCTGCTGCATAACGTGTACGAAAAGTCCATCGAGACGTATACGGACCCCCGCTGGGGCATCATCGACTATTTCCTGGAGCAGAAGAAAAAGGGCCGCATCCGCCATCTGGGCTTCTCCACCCACGGCGGCCTGGAGCTGATGGAGCGCTTCCTGTCTCAGTACGGCAAGGACATGGAGTTCTGCCAGATCCAGCTGAACTATCTGGACTGGACCATGCAGGACGCCAAGGCCAAGTGCGAGCTGCTGCGCCGCTATAACATTCCCATCTGGGTCATGGAGCCCATCCGCGGCGGCCGCCTGGCGTCCCTGACGCCGGAGGATGAGGCGCGGCTTCGCGCCCTGCACCCGGAGGAGTCCGTCGCCGCCTGGGCCTTCCGCTTCCTCCAGGGGGTGGAGGGGGTCCAGATGATCCTCAGCGGCATGACCACCCCGGAGCAGATGCAGGACAACGTCCGCACCTTTGCCGAGCGCCGCCCCCTGACGGAGCAGGAGGAAAAGATTCTGCTGGACATCGCCAAGGGCATGTACGGCGCGGTGCCCTGCACCGGCTGCCGCTACTGCTGCGACGGCTGTCCCATGGGGCTGAATATTCCCATGCTGCTGCAGGTGTATAACGAGATGAAGTTCTCTCCCAGCACCAACGTGGGTATGCGGGTGGAGGCTCTGCCCGAGGACAAGCGCCCCGCCGCCTGCGTGGGCTGCGGCCAGTGCACCCGGGCCTGTCCCCAGAACATCGACATTCCCACCGTTCTGAGGGATCTGGACGAGGAGCTGAAGAAGATCCCCACCTGGGCGGAGATCTGCCGCCAGCGCGAAGAGGCTGCCCGCCGGGCCCGGGAAGCCAGATAACATGGCCCGGATCATTGACATCATCGATTTCTCCGCGCCGGAGCTGGATATCTACGCCCGCCTGACGGAAAACCAGCTGGTGAACCGGGCGGACCCGGATAACGCCCTGTTTGTGGCGGAAAGTCCTCTGGTCATCGGCCGGGCTCTGGACGCCGGGTGCACGCCGGTGTCGTTCCTGATGGAGCGCAAGCATATCACCGGCAAGGGCGCGGAGGTGCTGGCCCACTGTCCGGCGGATATTCCGGTGTATGCGGCGGAGCTGCCGGTGCTGACCCAACTGACGGGCTTTCACCTGACCCGGGGGATGCTGTGCGCCATGCGGCGGCCCCGGCTGCCCTCTGTGGAGGAGGTCTGTGCCGGAGCCCGGCGCATCGCTGTGCTGGAGAACGTCATGAACCCCACCAACATCGGGGCCATCTTCCGTTCCGCCGCCGCTCTGAATGTGGACGCGGTGCTGCTGACCGCTGCCGGCAGCGACCCGCTGTATCGCCGGGCCGCCCGGGTCAGCATGGGCAACGTGTTCCTGGTGCCCTGGACGTATCTGCCGGAGGGGGAGAGCTGGCCGGACCTGCTCCACGATCTGGGCTTCAGAACCGTGGCCCTGGCCCTGCGGGAGGACTCCCTGGCCCTGAACGATCCCCGCCTGCTGGCGGAGCCGAAGCTGGCCATGGTCCTGGGCACCGAAGGCGACGGCCTGGCCTCCTCCACCATCGCCTCCTGCGACTACACGGTGAAGATCCCCATGTCCCACGGGGTGGACTCCCTGAATGTGGCCGCTGCCAGCGCCGTGGCCTTCTATCAGCTGGCCCTGCTGAACGGATAAATGCACCGCCTGCTCAGACTGTCAAAAAAGCAGGCTTGCCTCCGCCTTCGGAAAGGAAGATAGTTACGAAAGAAACCCATCAGGGGTGTCTTTTGTTTTCAATCACCGCATTTTCAGAACTTTTATGAAGGTTCTGAAAATGCCTGCTCAGCTTGTCAAAAAAGGGCGGTGCCCTTTTTTGACAAGCTGAGCAGGCGGCGCGCACCGGCGCGCCGCCTGCTTTGCCCCCGTTCGACGCAAAAATGCCGGAAAATCCCGCCATTTTCCGGGAAAAAACTCTTGCGCTGGGAGTGTTTTTGTGGTAAACTACTGCGTAGTAAGGAAGTGTTGACAGAGAGTGGACAGTTTGTCCGCTCTTTTTCTTGGGCAAATTTGCCCCCTTAAAATTTTCGGAAAGACAGGAGGCCGGGCATGAAAAAGGTAACGGAGCTGGTGGCCGAGCTGGCCGCCCCCGCCGTGGCGGAGCAGGGCTGCACCCTGTGGGACGTGGAATACGTCCGGGAAGCCGGGCAGTGGTATCTGCGGCTGTACCTGGACAAGGACGGCGGCGTGGACATTCTGGACTGCGAGGCCGTCAGCCGCAAGGTCAGCGACCTTTTGGACGAGGCGGACCCCATCGAGGGCAGCTACACCTTCGAGGTGTCCTCCGCCGGGGCCGAGCGCCCCTTGAAGCGCCCGTCGGATTTTCAGCGGTTCCTGGGCCATCCGGTGCTGGTGAAGACCTACAAGCCCAAGGACGGGCGCAAGGAGTTTGCCGGGACCCTGGCAGGGTACGACAATGGGGCCGTGCTGCTGGATATGGGCGGGACGGAGCCTCTGCGGTTTGAAAAGCCGGAGCTGGCCCTGGTCCGTCTGCGTGTGGAATTCTGACGAAACAGTATAGAATAGGAGAAATACCATGAAATGCGAAGAAATCTTTGCCGCGCTGGAAATGCTGGAAAAGGAACGCGGCATTTCCCAGGACTTCATGATGGGCAAGATCATCCAGGCTCTGACCGCCGCCTATAAGAAGGACCACGAGGGCGTGGAAAACGTCATCGTGGACGTCAACGAGGAGAAGAAGGATCTGCGGATGTACGTCCAGAAGGAGATCGTGGAGGAGGTGGAGAACCCCGGCTCCCAGATCTCGCTGGAGGACGCCCGGGCCATGTCCGCCAAGTATCAGCTGGGCGGCGTGGTGAATATCCCCGTGAAAAATGTGGAGTTCGGCCGCATCGCCGCCGGCAACGGCAAGCAGGTCATTATCCAGGGCCTGCGGGAGGCGGAGCACGGCATGATCTATGACGAGTGGGGCTCCAAGCAGCACGAGATCCTCACCGGCACCGTCCACCGCATCGACCCCCGGGGCACCGTTCACCTGCGTATCGGCTCCGGCAGCGAGGCTACCGAGGGCCTTATGGGCGTCAACGAGCAGGTCCCTGGCGAGGAGCTTACCGAGGGGCAGCTGGTGAAGGTTTACCTGGTGGAGGTCCGCCGCACCACCCGGGGTCCCCAGGTGATGGTGTCCCGGACCCATCCGGGCCTGGTGAAGCGCCTGTTCGAGCTGGAGGTCCCCGAGATCTACGACGGTACCGTGGAGATCCGCTCCATCGCCCGTGAGGCCGGCAGCCGCACCAAGATGGCCGTCTGGTCCTCCGACGAGAATGTGGATCCCATCGGCGCCTGTGTGGGCCCCAAGGGCCAGCGAGTGGCCGCCGTGGTGGAGGAGCTGCGGGGCGAGAAGATCGACATCATCAAGTATTCCGAGGATCCCACCCAGTTCATCGCCGCCGCTCTGGCTCCCGCCGATGTGGTGGAGGTGCGCCTGTCCGACGAGGGCAAGCTGTGCCGGGTCATCGTGCCCGACGACCAGCTGAGCCTGGCCATCGGCAAGGAGGGGCAGAACGCCCGCCTGGCCGCCCGGCTCACCGGGTATAAGATCGACATCAAGCCCGCCTCCTACACCGGAGAGTAAGGGCATTGGGGAAGGAGGACCATCATGCAGAAGCCGCGGAAGATTCCCCAGCGCATGTGCGTGGGCTGCCGGGAAAAGCGGGACAAAAAGGACCTGCTGCGGGTGGTCCGCACGCCGGAGGGCCAGCTGGTGCTGGACGCCACCGGCAAAAGGTCCGGCCGGGGCGCCTATGTGTGCCGCGACCCGCAGTGCCTGAAGAAGGCCCGGAAGTCCCGGGCGCTGGAGCGGATGCTGGAGACCGGCATCCCCGACGAGGTGTATGAGGCGCTGGAGCGCCAGATGGAAACGGAAGCATGACAGAACACATTTTATCCATGATCGGCCTTGCCAAAAAGGCCGGACAGGTGGCCATCGGCGAGGAGCCGGTGGGTGCCGCCGCCCGGGCCAAGGACGCCCGGGTCATCCTGGTGGCCCAGGACGCCGCACCCGGCTCCGTGCGCCGGGCCATGTCCTTCGGTCAGGCCGGGGCCTGCCTGTGCCTGACGGTGCCCTTTGACAAGGACCGGCTGGGCCGTGCCCTGGGCCGCACCAGCTGTGCCATGGCAGCGGTGACGGACATCGGCTTTGCCGAGGCCATCGTCAAAAAGCTGGCGGCCCTGGACCCGGAGCGCTACGCCCCTGCGGCGGAGCGGCTGGAGATCAAGGCCCGCCGGGCCGCCCAGCGCCGGGCGGAGCAGGCCCAGCATGAAAAGAATCTGCGCCGGGGCAAGAAGAAAAAGCACCCTGTCAAGGAGGCTCCCGCGGCAGAGGTTCCGCAGAAGCCGGAAAAGCCCGCCCGCCGTCCCCGGCGGCCCGGGCCGCGTCCCCAGGGGAACAGGCCCCGTTTTGCGGGCTCCCGCCCGGTCCACAAGGGCAAGGGCTCCCCGAAAACCAGTAAGTAAGGAATCGAATCACAAAGATGGAGGTGGCTCTATTTGGCTAGCGTAGGTAACAAATACAGAGTGCATGAGGTGGCGAAGGACTTCGGCGTCCCCACCAAGCAGATCACGGAGATTTTGACCAAGTATGCCGAGACGCCCAAAAACCATATGCAGGTTTTGGGGGATCGGGAGCTGTCTTTGATCTTTGAGAGCCTGACCCAGCACAACCAGGTCTCCGGCATCCAGGCGATCTACGCCGATGCCGCCAAGCCTGCCGAGAAGAAGGCGGAGCCTGCCAGGCAGCAGCCTGCCGCCAGGAAGGCCGAGGCCGAGAAGAAGCCCGGCCAGCAGGCACAGCAGCCCCAGCCGGAGAAGAAGCCCGTCAGCCGCGTGCCCCAGACCAAGGTGGTGGACACCCGGAAGGCCACGGCAGTGAACCTGGACAAGTACGACGAAAAGCTCCAGGATATGGCCGACGCCCGCAGCGGCAACACCCGCCGGGACCAGCGCCAGACCCAGGGCAAGGAAAAGATCCGCAGCAAGTCCGGCCGCCGGGGCGGTCCCCAGAGCAACAAGAGCAAGCAGGAGGAGGCCGACCGGCTGCGCCGCCTGCGGCTGGAGGTCATCAAAAAGACCCCCGTCACCGTCCAGATCCCCGACGAGATCAGCGTAGGCGAGCTGGCCAGCCGCATGAAGAAAACCGGCGCCGAGGTGGTCAAGTGCCTGATGAAAAACGGCATTATGGCTTCTCTGAGCCAGCTTATCGACTTCGACACCGCCGCCATCATCGCCGAGGAGATGGGCTGCAAGGTGGAGAAGGAGGTAGTGGTTACCATCGAGGAGAAGCTCATCGACGACCACAAGGACGACGAGAAGGACCTGGTGCCCCGGGCTCCCGTTGTGGTGGTCATGGGCCACGTGGACCACGGCAAGACCAGCCTGCTGGACTATATCCGCCATGCCCATGTGGCCAGCGGCGAGGCCGGCGGCATCACCCAGCACATCGGCGCTTACCAGGTCCAGATCCACGGCAAGCCCATCACCTTCCTGGACACCCCCGGCCATGAGGCGTTTACCTCCATGCGCGCCCGGGGCGCCATGGTAACGGATATCGCCATTCTGGTGGTGGCCGCCGAGGACGGCATCATGCCCCAGACCGTGGAGTCCATCAACCACGCCAAGGCCGCCGGGATCCCCATCATCGTGGCCATCAACAAGATGGATAAGCCCGAGGCCAACCCCGAGCGCATCAAGCAGCAGCTCACGGAATACGGCCTGGTGTGCGAGGAATGGGGCGGCGACACCATTGTGTGCCCCATCTCCGCCAAGACCGGCATGGGCGTGGATAACCTGCTGGAGATGCTGACCCTCACCGCCGAGGTCAGCGAGCTGAAGGCCAACCCCAACCGCGCCGCCCAGGGAACCGTTATCGAGGCCCGTCTGGACAAGGGCCGGGGCCCCGTGGCCACCCTGCTGGTGCAGAACGGTACCCTGAAGCAGGGTGACATCATCATCGCCGGCACCTCCGTGGGCCGCGTCCGCGCCATGGTGGGCGACAAGGGCCAGAAGATCACCTCTGCCGGTCCCTCCGTGCCTGTGGAGATCACCGGCCTGTCCGAGACGCCCTCCGCCGGCGCCACCTTCAATGCCGTGGCCGACGAAAAGCTGGCCCGTGAGCTGGTGGAGCAGCGCAAGGCCGAGGAAAAGGCCAAGGCCAACGCCCCTGTTACCAAGGTCTCCCTGGAGGATCTGTTCAGCCAGATCCAGGCCGGTGAGATGAAGAATCTGAACATCATCGTCAAGGCCGACGTTCAGGGCTCTGTGGAGGCCGTGAAGGCGTCTCTGGAGAAGCTCAGCAACGACGAGGTCCGGGTCCGGGTCATCCACGGCGGCGTGGGCGCCATCAACGAGTCCGACGTGATGCTGGCCTCCACGTCCCAGGCCATCATTGTGGGCTTCAACGTCCGCCCCGACAACGCTGCCCGGGATTCCGCCGCCCGCGCCCATGTGGATATGCGGATGTACCGCGTGATCTATGACGCCATCAACGAGATTGAGTCCGCCATGAAGGGCATGCTGGCCCCCAAGTTCCGGGAGGCTCTGCTGGGCCATGCGGAGGTTCGCCAGACCTACAAGGTTTCCGGCGTGGGCACCGTGGCCGGCTGCTATGTCCAGGACGGCAAGCTCCAGCGCAAGGACTGCCAGGTCCGCCTGGTCCGGGACGGTATCGTCATCCACGAGGGTGTCCTGGCCTCTCTGCAGCGGTTCAAGGACTCCGTCAAGGAGGTGGCCGCAGGCTACGAGTGCGGCCTGTCCATCGAGAAGTTCAACGACATCAAGGAAGGGGATATTGTTGAAGCCTTCACCATGGAGGAAATCCCCCAGTAAATCCGAATCACATAACCCAGAGGGCGGGCGCTTCGCCTGCCCTCTTTTCATCTTATCGAAAACGAAAGGAGACCGCCTATGGCATCCAACCGTATTGCCCGCATCAACGACGCCATCCAGAAGGAGCTTTCCGCCCTGCTGCGCACCGTCAAGGACCCCCGGGTGGCCGAGGGTATGCTGACCATCACCCATGTAGACACCACCAGTGATCTGCGCTATGCCCGGGTGTATATCAGCGCTCTGAACTGCCCGGATGAGAAGGCGCTTCTCAAGGGCCTGAAATCCGCCGCCGGTTATCTGCGCCATGAGCTGGGCAGCCGTGTGGACCTGCGCTACACGCCGGAGCTTCAGTTTTTTATCGACGATTCCATCGCCTATGGCGCTCACATTCTGGATATGCTGAACCATGTGAAGCCTGCCGATCCCCGGAACGCGGACATCGTCCTGCCCGAGGACCGGGAGGACTGAGGAGGGCTGTGCTATGACCACCGCTGAAGCCGCCCGGCTGCTGCTGGGCTGGGACCGTCTGCTGCTGCTGACCCACGTCCGCCCCGACGGCGATACCGTGGGCTCCGCTGCCGCCCTGTGCCGGGCTTTGCGGGACCTGGGCAAGACGGCATATCTGCTGCCCAATCCCCAGCTCACCGCCACCTACGCCCCCTATGCCGCGCCCTACACCGCCCCGGAGGGGTTCGTCCCCGACCGCGTGGTGTCCGTGGACATTGCGGCGCTGTCCCTGCTGCCGGAAAACGCACGGCCCTATGGGGAACGTATCGACCTGGCCATTGACCACCATCCCTCTCAGGGCTTTTTTGCCCGGGAAACGTGCCTGGAGGCGGATTCTGCCGCCTGCGGCGAGATTGTGTACGACATCATCACCCGCCTGACTCCGGTGACGCCGGACATCGCCCTGCCCCTGTATGTGGCCGTATCCACGGATACCGGCTGCTTCGTCTATTCCAACACCACCGCCCGGACCCACCGCATCGCCGCCGCCCTGATGGATTGCGGCATCGACGCGGCCCCGGTGAATAAGGCCCTGTTCCGCACCAAGAGCCGCACCCGTCTGGCTATGGAGGCCTGGATGGCGGAGTGGGCGGAGTATTATGACCACGACCGGGTGGTCGTCATGCAGATCCCCCTATCCCTGTGCCTGGATTACAAGGCCACGGAGGCCGACGTGGAGGAGCTGTCCAGTCTGGCTGCCCTGGTGGAGGGCACCGACTGCGGCGTGACCCTGCGGGAGCTGAAGGACGGCCGGGTGAAAATTTCCCTGCGAACCGGCCCCCGGGTCAATGCCACGGAGGTCTGTGCCCTTCTGGGCGGCGGCGGCCATGCGGCTGCTGCCGGCGCCACGCTGCACGGCACCCTCAGCGAGGTGAAGCAGGCCGTGCTCCAGGCCATCGACATGGTGGCGGGGGAGGATTGACAAAAGGAGCGACCCATGGCAAACGGAATCATCATCGACAAGCCCGCCGGCTGGACATCTATGGATGTCTGCCCGTCCCCACAAAATGACGGAGCATTTTGCGGGGGCCCCTCGCACTGATTTTCATTTCCTCCGGCGGAAGTAAATTCCGCCTGCGGCAAGGTTTTGCTGCGCAAAACGCTTGTACGCGCCATTCGGCGCGGTTCGCGCAGACTTATACAAGGAGCGACCCATGGCAAACGGAATCATCATCATTGACAAACCCGCCGGCTGGACATCTATGGATGTCTGCGCGAAGCTGCGGGGCATTCTGAAAACCAAGAAGGTGGGCCATGCCGGGACCCTGGATCCCATGGCCACCGGCGTCCTGCCGGTGTTTGTGGGACAGGCCACCCGGGCGGTGTCCTTCGCCGAGGACGGGGAGAAGGAGTATATCGCCGGGCTGCGGCTGGGCCGCACCACCGACACCCAGGACACCTCCGGCGAGACCCTGGACACCCACCCGGTGCTCACCGGCCGGGAGGACCTGCTGCACCTGCTGCCCCGGTTCACCGGCGAGATACAGCAGGTGCCCCCCATGTATTCCGCCGTGAAGATCGGCGGCCAGAAGCTCTACCAGATCGCCCGCCGGGGCGGGGAGATCGAGCGCCCTGCCCGGCCCGTCACCGTTTATGAGCTGGAGCTGCTGGACCAGACCGGCCCCGGGGACTACACTCTGCGCATCCGGTGCTCCAAGGGCACCTACGTCCGCACCCTGTGCCACGATATCGGACAGGCTCTGGGCTGCGGCGGCTGCATGAGCAGCCTGCGGCGCACCGTGGCTGCGGGCTTTACCCTGGAGGAGGCCGTGACCCTAGACCGGGTCCAGGAGGAGGGCGAGGCGCTGCTGGCCCCGCTGGACTCACTGTTCCGCCAGCACCCGGCCTACCGGATCCGGCAACCCCGGGTGGACGCCCTGTGCCGCAACGGGAACCCCTTCACCGTCCGCCAGGAGCTGCCGGAGGGCGTGTACCGGGTATATGGTCAGAGCGGCGAATTTCTCTGCCTCAGCCGCCTGGAGGGCGGCGTAATGACCTCCCTTAAAAATTTTTTCGGAGCGTGAATACCTTGAATCGAACTGTTATCGCCCTGGGCTTTTTCGACGGCGTTCACCGGGGCCACGGGGCTCTGCTGGAAATGACCGTCCGCCGGGCCCGGGAGCTGGATGCCGTACCTGCTGCCTTTACCTTCGACCGTCCGCCTAAGGAGGTGGTCACCGGCCGCCCGGTGGGTCTCATCAACACGTCGGAGGACCGTCGGGATTTGATGCAGCGGCTGTACGGCATCCGTCAGGTCATCATTGCCCCCTTTGACAACGCCATGATGACCATGCCCTGGCAGGAGTTTATCGATCGCCTGCTGGTGGGGACCTACGGGGCCGTCCACCTGGTGGCGGGCCATGATTACCACTTCGGCCACCGGAACCAGGGGGACCCCCAGAAGTTCCAGGCCCGCTGCCGGGAGCTGGGCATCGGCTGCGACATCATCCCTCAGGTGACCCTGGACGGCATCACCGTCAGCTCCACCTACATCCGCACTCTGGTGGAAAGCGGCCAGATGGAGCGGGCCGCGGAGTTTCTGGGTCACCGGCACTGTCTGACCCGCACGGTTGCCCACGGCTGCCGCTTCGGCCGCACCATCGGCATCCCTACCGTGAACCTGACGCCGCCGGACCATGTGCTGCTGCCGGAGCGGGGCGTGTATGTGACCCGGGTGTTTCTGCCGGACGGCTCCAGCGTTCCCGGCGTCACCAATGTGGGCACCCGGCCCACCGTCAGCGACGGCGACGCCGTGTCGGTGGAGACCTTCCTGCTGGACTTCGACGGGGACCTGTATGACAAGACCATCCGGGTGGAGTTCTGCCGCCGCCTGCGCCCGGAGCGGAAATTCGCCTCGCCCCAGGAGCTGAAGGCTGAAATCCAGCGCAATATCCAACAAACTCGCGATTATTTTGTGGAAAACCCCGAATAAGCCCCGCGCCGCCTGCTTTTTGGCAGGCGGCGATTTTTCATGCATTTGTTCACAATTTATTTACAAAAAGGTCAAAGAAAGTCGGAAATATCTCTTGACATTTGTCGGAGCCGTGCTATACTATAGACAAAGGTCAAGGAAAGGCAAAGTCAAAGACAGACGAAAGAGACGAAGACCTGAACAGAAAGGAAGTGAGCGGCTTGGGTACATCGGATATGATCGCCCGGTTCATCCAGGCGGAGCTGGAGGAGGCCAACGGGGTTCTGGAGCTGCAGCGCAGCGACCTGGCCCAGCGGTTTGGCTGCGTCCCCAGCCAGATCAATTATGTGATGTCCACCCGTTTTTCTCCGGAGCACGGCTACATTGTGGAGTCGCGCCGGGGCGGCGGGGGCTACATCCGCATCACCCGGGTGCAGGTGGACCGCCACACGCTGCTGATGCACGTCATCAACTCCGTGGGCGATACGCTGGACCTGGCCAGCGCCCGGGCCATCCTGTCCAACCTGGTTCAGTCCCAGGCCGTGGACAAAGCCGTGGGACAGACCCTTCTGTGGGCCCTGTCCGACAATTCCCTCCGCGCCGTGCCAAAGGCGCAGCGGGATACCCTGCGGGCCAACATTTTCAAGCAGGTGCTCATTCACCTGGTTTGAGTTTTCAATAAGGAGGCAATCATTATGAAATGTCAGAATTGCGGAAAGAACGAAGCAACGTTTTACTATAGGAGCAGCATCAACGGCCGGGTCATGGAGAGCCATCTGTGCCCCCAGTGCGCCCAGAAGCTGGGCCTGATGCAGAATATGCGCCAGCCCCTGATGGACAGCCTGTGGGACGATGACTTCTTCGCCCGTCCCTTCCGAATGCTGGAGCCCCTGCTGGGCGGCTTCGGCAGCTGGTTGCTGACGGAGTTCCCGGAGCCGGTGGATGTGACCCAGGAGGCCCGCCGCACTACTGCGGAGCCTCAGGACGACAGTCTGGTCCAGGGCGACGAACGGGAGCAGCTCAGCCGCCGCCGTCAGCGCAACGCCCTGGAGACCCAGCTGCGTCACGCCGTGGAAACGGAGAACTTTGAGGAAGCCGCCAGGCTGCGGGATCAGCTGCGGTCCCTGCCCCAGGCGTAATGGGGCGCAATTGACGAATTGAAATAAAGGAAGTGTACTATTATGATGGAAAATAAATTCACTCCCCGTGCGGAAGAATCCCTGCGGCTGGCCCAGGAGGCTGCCGAGGAAATGGGACATGGCTATGTGGGCTCCGAGCATCTGCTGCTGGGCCTGATGCGTGAGGAGGAGGGCATTGCCCACCGGGTCCTGGAGGAGGCCGGCCTCACCGACGATATGATCTGCGATGTGCTGCATCGCAGCGTGGGCACCGGGCTGTCCGGCGCGGCTCCCTCCCAGGGGCTGACCCCCCGGGCCAAGAGCGCCGTGGAGCTGGCTGTGTCCGAGGCGTCCCGCACCGGCGCGGGCTACATTGGTACCGAGCATCTGCTGATGGGCCTGCTGCGTGAGGGCAACAATATGGCCATCCGGGTGCTGCGCACCGTGGGCATCGACCCCAAGAAGCTGTACAGCGCCGTGGTGAAAAAGATCAACGAAGCGCCCCGCGCCGCAGCCGCCGCCGGCAGCGGCTCCGCCGCTCCTGCCCGGGAGGACGGCAAGAAGGGCGGCGCCCTGGCGGAGTTCACCCGGGATCTGACGGAGGCCGCCCGCAGCGGCAAGCTGGACCCGGTCATCGGCCGGGAGAAGGAGATTGCCCGGGTCATCCAGATTTTGTCCCGCCGCACCAAGAACAACCCTGTTCTGATCGGTGAGCCCGGCGTGGGCAAGACCGCCATTGCCGAGGGCCTGGCCCAGCGCATCGCCGCCGCCGACGTGCCCGAGGAGCTGCTGGACAAGCGGGTCCTGTCCCTGGACCTGTCCGGTATGGTGGCCGGCACCAAATACCGGGGCGAATTTGAGGAGCGCATCAAGAACACCATCAACGAGGTGAAGAAGGCCGGCAACGTCATCCTGTTCATCGACGAGCTGCACACCATCGTGGGCGCAGGCTCTGCCGAGGGTGCGGTGGACGCCGCCAACATCCTCAAGCCCGCCCTGTCCCGGGGCGAGATCCGCGTCATCGGCGCCACCACCCTCAATGAGTACCGCAAGTACATTGAGAAGGACGCCGCTCTGGAGCGCCGCTTCCAGCCCGTCACCGTGGGAGAGCCCTCTCCCGAGGCTACGCTGGAGATCCTGAAGGGTCTGCGGGATAAGTACGAGGCCCACCATCACCTGACCATTACCGACGGAGCCCTGGAGGCTGCTGTGCGGCTGTCCCGCCGGTATATCAACGACCGGTTCCTGCCGGACAAGGCCATCGACCTGATGGACGAGGCCGCCAGCCAGGTGCGTATGGCTGCCGAGTCCGCTTCCCCCGATCTGAAGGACCTGGAGGAGAAGATCGCCGCCCTGCACCGGGAGAAGGAGGAGGCCGTCACCGCTCAGGACTTCGAGAAGGCCGCCCAGCTGCGGGATATCGAGAAGGACTATCAGGAGCAGGTGGAGATCGAGCGCGACAAGTGGCGCAAGCAGATGTCCGCCAATCGCGGCAGCGTCACCGAGGACGACATTGCCAAGGTAGTGGCCGGCTGGACCGGCATCCCTGTCACCCGGCTCACCCAGGACGAGAGCCAGCGGCTGCTGCAGCTGGAAAAGGTCCTGCATGAGCGCGTGGTGGGTCAGGACGAGGCTGTTACCGCCGTGGCCAAGGCCATTCGCCGCAGCCGTGTGGGCCTGAAGGACCCCAAGCGGCCCATTGGCTCCTTCCTGTTCCTGGGCCCCACCGGCGTGGGCAAGACCGAGCTGTGCAAGACTCTGGCCGAGGCCATGTTCGGCGACGAGAACGCCATGATCCGCATCGACATGTCCGAGTACATGGAGAAGCACACGGTGTCCCGTCTGGTGGGCTCGCCTCCCGGATACGTGGGCCACGAGGAGGGCGGCCAGCTCACGGAGAAGGTGCGCCGTAAGCCCTATTCCGTGGTGCTGTTCGACGAGATCGAAAAGGCCCACCCCGATGTGTGGAACATCCTGCTGCAAATCCTGGAGGACGGCATTGTCACCGACTCCCAGGGCCGCCGGGTGGACTTCAAGAACACCATCATCGTCATGACCTCCAATGTGGGGGCCAAGAACATCACCGCCGCCGACACGCCTCTGGGCTTTGACGGCAGCGGCGAGGCGGCCAAGCGCACCGAGGAGGAGCGGTTTGCACGCATCAAGGACGCCGTTATGGCGGAGTTGCGCCAGACCTTCCGTCCGGAGTTCCTGAACCGTATCGATGAGATCATCGTGTTCCACCAGCTGACGGAGGAGAACATCCGCAGCATTGCCCGCCGGATGCTGGATACCATTGGCAGCCGCATGGCCGCCCAGGGCATCACCCTCCAGGCGGATGACGATGCCGTGGCCGCTCTGGCCAAGGATGGCTTCGATCCCCGCTACGGCGCCCGTCCCCTGCGCCGTACCCTCCAGACCGAGGTGGAGGACGTGGTGGCCGAGCAGATGCTGGACGGTAAGCTCCAGTCCGGCGACACCGCCCACGTCCGTCTGAAGGACGACAAGGTGGTCATCGAAAAGTAAAATAATCCCCCAACCGGCGGCATCTCAAGCCGCCGGTTGGGGGATTTTACGTTCTGCCTTATGCCTTTACCAGCTCCACCAGCACCTGCACCATCTTTTCCATAGACGGCACGGGGACAAACTCATGCACGCCGTGGTAATTGGCGCCGCCGGTGCACAGGTTGGGGCAGGGGATATCCCGCTCCCAGGACAGGCGCGCCCCGTCGGTGCCGCCCCGGATGGGAACGATCACCGGCTCCACGCCCACGGCCTTCATGGCGGCCTTGGCGTTTTCGATCAGCTCCATATGGGGCCGGATCTTCTCCTTCATGTTGTAGTAGCTGTCCCGCATCTCCAGCCGGAAGGTGCCCTGGCCCCACCGTGCGTTCAGATAGTCCACCAGCTGCTGCACGATGGCCTTCCGGGCGTTGAACTTCTCCAGGTCGTGGTCCCGGATGATGGCGTGCAGCACCACCTGGCTCTCGTTTCCGGCCAGGTCCGTCACATGGTAGAAGCCCTCGTAGCCCTCCGTGTGGGAGGGAGCCTCCGCCGCAGGCAGCAGGGAGATGAACTGGTTGGCCAGCAGGATGGCATTTTTCATCTTGTTCTTGGCGGAGCCGGGATGGATGTTCACGCCCTCTACCGTCAGGGTCACGGCGGCGGCATTGAAGTTCTCATACTCGATCTCGCCCAGCTCGCCGCCGTCCACGGTGTAGGCCACCCGGGCGGGGAACTTTTCCGGATCAAAGTGATCGGCGCCCTTGCCCACCTCCTCGTCGGGGGTGAAGCACACGGCCACGGCCCGGTGCCGGATCTCCGGATGGGCCAGCAGGTATTCGCAGGCGGTGACGATCTCCGCCGCGCCCGCCTTATCGTCGGCCCCCAGCAGGGTGGTGCCGTCGGTGACGATCAGCTCCTGGCCGATGTACCGCTCCAGGAAGGGGAAGTCCTTCACCTTCAGGCTCCCGGCTTTCTTCAGGGGCAGGTCCCCGCCCTGATAGGTGACGATCTCCGGATGGATATCGGCCCCGCTGACGGCAGGGGAGGTGTCCATGTGGGCGATCAGGCCCAGAGCCGGCGCATCGCATCCGGGGGTGGCGGGCAGCACGGCGTACACATAGCCCTTGTCGTCCAGGTGGGCCCCCTCCAGGCCCAAGGCCGCCAGCTCATCGGCCAGATACTGGCCCAGCACCCGCTGGTGGGCGGTGGTGGGCACGGTGTCCGACGTCTCGCTGGAGGTGGTGTCGAAGGACACATATTTCAGAAAACGCTGGGTAACTTCCATGATGGTTTCCCTCCGTAAATTGGATTTGCCCCCAGTATAGCACATCTCCCGCGTCTCCGTCAATCCACTGGGAAATATGACGTTTTGCACTATTATCTCAAAAAAATGCGATGATTGAAAACAAAAGACACCCCTGATGGGTTTCTTTCGTAACGATCTTCCTTTCCGAAGGCGGGGGTAATCCTACTTTTTTGACAGACTGAATAAATGTCTATAATGACATAAGTGGAGAGGGTGCGGTAAAGTCTGACTATGCAAATAGCCGATAAAAAATGATGCCAAGGATGATAAAGATCACAAGCGGCATAATGACAGCGAAAATCACCATATTCATATCCCGCAGGCTGAGCTTCAGCTCCGTTTTAAGATAGGTAAAAAAGCGTTTCATGCGTCCACCTCCTCATCCGAAAGCTGCAAATAAGCGTCCTCAAAGCGTTCGCCGTCCGACAGACCTTTGACCGGTGTGTTTGCCTTATCCCCGATGCCGAACTGCTCACAGAGCTCCCGCCAATCAGCGGGATTGCGGTAAAGGCTTGCGGTTTCCTCACAAAGTTCGGAAACCCTGATTTCTTTCTGATAGTCGCCCTCCTGAAACTGCACGCCGATGCGCTGAAAAAGCGTGCGGCGTTTTTTCTTTGGGCCTTTTCCAAGCAGACGCACGGTTCCGCTATCTGGGTGTTTTGTGCCGAGCATACATTCGATCGTGGTGCTTTTTCCTGCACCGTTTGCACCCAGCAGTCCGAATACCGTTCCGCTTTTTGCCGAAAGATCCAGATGATCGACCACGGTTTTCCCGGCATAGGTTTTCGTCAGCCCTTCAACAAAAATCGCTTCGCCCATTTCTGAACCCTCCTGACAGTCCGCAGCTCGATATAGCCGCGCCCGCCACGGGATTCGAGCTGGATGTGCGGGTTCTCATCGCCCCAGCGGTAACCGAGATATGCCGGGTCGCAGCTGTCCATGAATACCTGCACGGTATGGATTGCCTCGCAATAGTCCTCCTCGCAGAAGGGTTGACCTTGGAACTGGAGGTATTCCGCTTCCGGAAGATGAATCGTGTCAAAGCTCTCCGGGATCATCCCCATATAATCCAGCCCGACCTCTATGCCCTGCACATAGGTGGAGGTGTTCGGCTTTTTGTACTTTTCGGGCAGCCACATGGAAATAGGCTCTCCGCAGAGTGACTTCATGCTCATAAGGATGCCCCACACCTCGCAACTGACTTCCTCGCAGTAAGGGAAATAGTCCTCAAGCATGCAGACTGCGCTTGATGATACACAGGCGCTCCGGTTTGTTTTTTTTCAATGTAGTCCTGCATCCGCTGGACAGCTAATGCCTGCTCCTTCATTTTTCTCAACTCCTTACCGGAGGAATTATACCGTGTCAGGAAAATTTTCTCTCGACTTTCCTTGCCTTTTTATTCTTTTGAATTATATTTTGTACAGAGCCGCTATTTCAGCAGTTTTTCGTAAGTGAAGTTTCCAGCAGCCCCTTTTATAAGCAATATAGCAAGTGCTGCCAGAACAATACCCACTCCCCAGAGAAGTCCTGCGCTGATTAGGATAATGCCCGTGAATTGTCCGATGAGCAAAGCGAGAATCGGGAAGATCAGGAATACTGCCCGCTGCTGCGCTTCTTCGACAGTCTGTGCCTTGGCAGAACTCCGCACAGTTACAGCAATTGCAACCAGAGAGATCGCCGGTGCGATCAAAAGCATGATCGCCAGCCAACTCGCTGCGGGAAGGAGCAGATTGCCGGTCAGGAAGAACACTTCCATCTCCACTACCAACAGCATGGCAGCAAACGAGATATAGGAAATCATCATTCCAACCGAAAGCCCGGCCAATATTTTGGATTGGAACAACTGCCCCAGCGAGAGCGGAGAATACAGCAATGTTTCTAAGGTTTGCTTTTCTTTTTCGCCCACAAAGGAGCTTGCCGCCATGACAGACGATGCCATGATGGGGACGATCAGAAAGAAGGATGGCATGATTTGATTCAATATCAGGCTAAAAATTTGCTGTTGCTGACTGTACTCCCCATTGGGAACAGGCAGCATATCCAGCAGTTTCTGAAAATCTGAGGCAGCATCGGGAGCAAATGATATTACAAACACAAAAATCGACGGCAGGACAATAGTTAGCACAAGCGGCACGATAAGAAGAACTGCGAAAATCTGCTTATTTGATGTAATGCCACGAATATCTTTCTTTATTAAGGCGAATTGTCCAATATTCATGTATTTTCACGCTCCGTTTCCGCATGTTCCCGGTCGATCAGCGAAAAGTAGATTTCTTCCAATGACATCTGCTGTTCCGATACATGGTACAAATCACCGCCGGCCTCAACAATTCTTTTTACGATGAGCGGGATGTCATGCTCTGAGGCCACATCCACATCATAGATGTGATCGCCAACCTCTTTGTATACCATGTCCTTTGGCAAACAGCTTGCTTTCACACGAACCCTGCGATTTTTGCTCACCATAGCGCGTAGTTCCGCAATATTCCCCGTAGCGAACAAATGCCCTTTATCCATAAGTCCGTATGTCGTACAGATTTCCTGCGCATATCGAAGCTGATGCGTACAAAGAAATACGGTGATTCCTTCGGCAGCCTGCTCCTGAATCAGAGAATTTACATTCTGAGCACTTTCGGGGTCAAGGCCAGAGGTCGGCTCATCCAGAAATAAAATCTGCGGACGGTGAAGCAATGCTCTGGCCAAAGAAAGCCGCTGGCGCATACCGGTAGAATAAGTGGCCAGCTTGCGATCCTTCACATCTGCCAGTTCCAGTCGATGTAAAAGCAGTTTTGCTCTATCTGCACATTCCGAACGGCTCATGCCAAAAAGAGTGCCGTAAAATTGCAGATTCTCCAAAGCTGTCATGTGATCGTACATTTGGGCCTGTTCTGTTACTACGCCGACCTTTTTATGCAGCTGCTCCGGGTTTTGGGTGGGGTCAATTCCCAGCACCTGACATTTACCGCCCGATGGGGTCAGCATACCGCAAAGCAGTTTCACGGTCGTGGTTTTTCCCGCCCCGTTTGGCCCCAAGAATCCGAAGATTTCCCCCTGATTCAATGAGAACCTGATTCTATCAACCGCAACGGTTCCTCCGGAAAATGTTTTTGATAATGCTTCTACGGTAATTGCTTTCATCTCATATTTCCCTCTATGCGGTCATCTGCTGTGTTCAGTTCGAGATTCATCAGGTCAAAATCAATATATTCTCCATTGATCTTGAAAAAGCGGGGAAACACACACAGCTTCCGAAAGCCGTACTTTTCATAAAGCCTGATGGCGCGGGCGTTGCTGCTGCGTACTTCAAGATTTAACTGCTCGAAGCCGTTTTCCTTGGCAAAAGCAAGGATCGCTTCCATCAGAGCAGGTGCTGCGCCGCAGCCCCACCACGCTTTTTTCAGGCTGATGCCGAACTCTCCGCGATGGCTCATGCGCCGGGGCTTGCGGTTCAGGCTTGCCGTGCCGATGATCTCGCCGTCTACCTTGGCGAGATACTGCACATTGTCCGTTGATTCACACTGCGAACGCAGATAGTCTTGCTCCGTTTCAAGGTCGAGGGGCACGCCCTCCGCACCGAAGCTGAGATTTTCGGTTTCGCCGCCCACGATTTTCAGATAATCCAAGAGTGCTGCGGCATCCTCTGCCCGTGCGCGCTCTATGACAAACAAGCTGTTATTCAATTTCAAAACTTCCTTTCTTCGTATTTTCCCCTTTTGGCGCTGTCCGGTAAATTCCGTGCTTTAAGTGAGCGTCAGCATCGGCGGCACGTCTGCCGGGGCATCGGCTGCGTCAGAGGTGGAACAGGTCACGCCATCCGCATTTTCACATACCTTTGTAAAGCTGCTGCCGCCGTGCAGGGCGATAGAGCTGGCATCATCGCGCTCCAGCCTGACATACACGCCAAAGCCGTCGGATTCGGCGGGCGCGTCTATCCCGGATGGGGTGCTGTTCTTCGGCTCTGTCGGACTGGTACACCCTGTCATAAAAACAGATACCAGCAATATCGCTGCGGTCAGCAACATCGTCATTGTTTTCTTGTGCCGATGTATTGTCGTGTTCGTTTTGACATGATCTGTTCAGCACCCCTCAGAATCACTTCGCCTCGCGGAGCGCCTTCAGGTTTTCCAGCACAAACGGGCTGTTTATGGCGATGCGCCCCAGTATCAAGCATCCATCCATCTGCGGGCAGTCGGCACAGGTATCAAGGCTCTTTTCCCGGACGCAGTTATGTACGGGGCAGATCCTGTCGCAGAACGGCGTTTTTACGCCCTCTATGCGGCATCCGGTGCAGTTGATCATGTCCGGCGTGATTGTTATCCCGTTGAGTTTTGTCCACAGGGCAGCAGTTTTTTCGCGCAGGGCGTTGTCGTTTGTTATCGTTGCGATTCTGGCATCGCATTTTTCGCAGTCCAGTCCGCAGCAACCGATCAGTTGATTCGTGCTTTTCATAATCCCACCTCCATACAATCTAAGCTTTCCTGACGGCAAGGCAGTTGTCTGCCAATGTGCCGGCAGCGTCTGCACATTCTTTCATGTCGCTTCCTCCTGCGCTGCCAATATTGCGCCTCTGTATGCCCGCTCCAAATGGGAATTGATCGTGTCCTCATCGTATTTCAACGAATTGTTGGCAATCATGCTTGCATACCCGTGGGCAAACAGAAACACCGTGATAAAAACCGTTTTCGTCTGCTCCATGCCAATTCCTAAGGATCTCTGCATCGCTGAAAGAACGGGGATAAGCTCCTCCGCATCGATCAGTTCAAGCAAAGTCTTTCCGTTAAAATAATCCGACTGGAAAAGGAAGCGGAACAGGTGGGGTTCTTCGATGGCAAAGCGGATATAATTCATTCCGATTCCAAGGGCAGCACCCTTTGGCGGTTTCTTCATGGTCATAAGGTATTCCGAATGATAAAGGTCTGCCTTCGCATAGACTGTTCTTTTCAGTTCATCCATCGTCGCAAAATGATACATGACGGGCTGCGTGGAGCAATGCAGCCTTTCCGATACAGTTCTTGCGTTGATGTTTTCCGCTCCCGCTTCGCGGGCAATCGCAAAGGCTGCGTCAACAATCATTTCTTTTGTGACTTTTGCTTTTGCGGGCATACGCATACCTCCATTTTATAACTCACATTATGTATAATTAAGATTATACAACGCACAATGCACATTGTCAATCCGTCTGGAGTAAAATTTACAAATGGTCTTCCAATGGCAGCTTCATAGGTATAATCCGCCTTTCTGCGAAAGGCACCGACGGGGTTATGAAACCGAGGGGTGCTTAAGAATCGAGTTCAAGCCTCATAAGAACAAGCGTTTGCCAGCCGCTTCTTGCACGGAAACCTCTTGGATTGCGACCATATTCCTGAAATCCGACCGATTCATACAGCCGGACAGCAGATGCGTTCTCTGCTACGACCTCCAGCTCTATTTGCAGGTATCCCGCTTGCTTTGCGCATTCGATGCACGCAAGCGTAAGAGCCTTCCCGATGCCGCGCCCCCAGTATGCTTTTTCAATGGCGATGCCGAAGCCCGCACGATGGCGAATCTTTTCCTTGTCATCAATCGGATCAATGCCCGCTGTTCCGGCAATCCTGCCGTCAACGAACGCCGCAATTTCGATGGCATTTTTGCTTTCGCTGCGCGCTTTCAGAAATTCAGCTTCCTGCCCAACGGTAAACGAATTTTCCTCCGGATAGGTCAGAAGATACTCTGTTTCTGTATGCGTGAGATCAAAAGTGCGGAGCACTTCGACGGCATCAGCTTCACCCGCTCCGCGAAGAAGGCATTTCGCACCGTCCTTTAAGATAATTTCTTTTTCGTATTGCAATGGTTATTGCCTCCTGCTATCTTTTCGACGGCATCGCATGACCGGTGCCAGATCGTGATTTTCACAGCTTTCCGCTACTTCGTGTGTCAGCCGCAGGTAGTCAGCGCTGAACTGCGCAAGGTCGGTGGAAAACGGCACATCGCAGGAGCCGACCTCGCCGGTTTTGTTTTTTACGATAGTGTTCACCGCGATGCTGTCATATTGCAGCAGCTCGCGTCCAACAGGGAGCAGGTAAAACTCCTTGATCTCGCTGGCAGCCTTGCCGATACACCAGCAGAGAAGCATATTGAATTTCAGCCCGCGCTTGTGGCTGAATCTCACAAGCGGTGTGACATCCAGCGTTTTGAAAAAAGTCACCATAGGGTTCGGCGCACTCATCCAAAGGTCAAACGCCGCTGCACGGGTGGTCATTTTTGGGTCGATAACGGTTGGTTTCATTCTTCACACTCTAATGTACTGTCCTCCACTCATCTCGCTACAATCAGTTTTACAAGTTCGCCAGTGCCAGGAATTTTTTATCTGACTGAATGCTCTGTGTCAGAAACTGACCGTCCCGGAACAGGGCATAGGTCGTGACTGGTGCAGGTACATTCTGCGCAGATTCTTTATCAGTGATATGGATGACCTTGAACGGGATACCATGTTCCTTCGCCACCTCCTGCACCCTTGGTACCCAATAATAGGTGTAGGGACACTGATCGGTGTAATACAGAACAAAACCGTTATCTTCAATCGCCGGATGCTTCGCGCCTTCCCGGAACTTTGGCATCGCAATTCGGGAAAAGGGGCTTGTAATGGTCGGCTTCTTCCGCCGAGCCGCCCTTTCCGTGAACATAGATAATGGATTCTTTCATTTTTCTTGTCTCTCTTTCTCTGAACAACGGAATCTCACCGTCAAAATGCTTTACCCTTTCCCAAAGCGGGCCTTTTGCGCCCATGGTAAAGGCAATATCGCTGCTGCGGATGGAGAGAGGCTGCATTTGCGGCTTCAGATGAAGAAATTTCATCATTTCCTCTGTCAGCCTGATTTCACCCGACTCTGAAATTACAGTCCAACAATAGAAGCGCCCCTTGTATTGTAAGGAAGAAACGTCCCCATCGGCGCTTCATAATGCAAAAGCTCCGGAGTTTCGGCCAGAATATGGCCGAGCTTGGAGGGCAGCAGCAATCCTTGTCTTGTTACGCAGAACCCACCTGTGGACTTGCTTCCGGTAAACAGGTATATTTTCCCTTCATCGGCAATTCGGTACTCCTTAATGACCTGCGTGGGGAACTGCACGCCTCCATCCGAGCGGACAGCTGGAATCGCCGACTTTTTCCGCACGCTGTCCGTTTGCGTTCCGGCCTGTCCCATGCCGACACCGCAGACGGCGCGTACCTGATAGCGCTTTGCGGCCTCGGCATAGCCCTTGACCGAGCCTGCCATGATCCAGCCAAGGTAGATAACCTCCGCTCCAGCAAAGACCCGTTTCTTCGCTTCTACAAGGGAATACACCGGAAGTCCGGTTTTCTGCGCCAGCAACTTAGCATAATGCTCTGTGCTACCGGTATTGGTGGCGTAAATAATTGCGTTCATAGAAATGTTCCTCTCAAAAAAGTGAGACGCAGCGCATGATCGGCTTTGCAATCGGCACTGCGTCTTAGCGTCTGGCTTCTTTCGTCTCAATCGTGAAATTCTTTGCGTTGATGATACTTTCGTGTCTGCACTTTGGGCAGAACAAAGGAAAAGCCTTTAATTCCGTTTCCTGAAAGATTTGCAAGCGTGTCTTGGCACCGCACCAAGGACATAAGACCCATTGCTTTTCTTTTGTGGCTTCTTTCATCATGATGTTCCCGACTTTCTATAACCAGATTCTATTCTGGAGATAAAACGATCAATGTGCGCGTCCAGCAGGGGAGCAACGGAATCCTTATCTTTCGCCCCATCGTAGACGCTGTAGAGTAGGTACATTGGCCCGTAGAACTCCAGCGCCAGCTGCATGGCGGCTTCGTCAGTATCTGTCAGCTTACGAAAAATTGCGGCCATGTACTCCAGAGGCCCGCCGGCCAGATAGTCGTGATGGAGCTGCGCCAGCTTGGGGTCACGGTATTGCTCCAGGGTCAGCATCTTACGGAAATTAGAGGAAAACGGCTCCTTCGTCCAATGGTCAAACTGCGCCATGCTATATGCGCGGATTTTTGAAATCGGCGTGTGCAGGTAAGCCTCCGCAAAGCCGTCCGGCTCCGTCTCCGGCATTTCATAGCTTTCCGCGCGTTCATAGTCCATCTCATTCATGCGTTCTACAATCCTGTCCAAAATCTCCTGTTTGCTGGTATAGTGCTTATACAGGGCGGCTTTCGTGAACCCCAACCGCCCCGCAATATCATTCATAGATGTCCCAAGGTAGCCGTTCTGCGCAAACAATTCCAACGCTGTTTCCAAAATTCGTTCTTTCGTTTCTCCAGCCATAATATTCCTCCTTGCAAGTAACCACTCGGTAACTTCTATTATAGTTACCGAGTGATTACTTGTCAAGACCTGGTGAAAAATTTTTTAGAGCGTAGCGCACAACAAATGTCAGCGAAAGGATTGAATCGACACGGTGAGATGTGCCGCATGGGCAGCGCAAAGATCACAAGCCCGATCCACGAAAAGGACACCTTCAGATTCATAAAGCAACACCGGCTTTCACAGCAAATTCAGGCAGCTTTGCGGGCTTTCCATAAATGGCAATCAGCGCGCGGAACTCCCGGCGGAACGCCTCACGCAACTCTGTTTCCGTCAGGTGCAGATGATCCGTATTGGCGAGGATTGCCAGTCCGTAGGTAAAGTAGATCATATCCTGATGAAAGCGGCGGGCCATATCCTCCGCATATCCGAATTCATCGACGATCACGCCGATGACCTCCTGCATCAGAACATCGCTTTGATATGCCCCTGGCTGTTCGCCCTCCAGATAGAGCCAGCGGAACAGCTGCTTTTTCTCGGCGGCGAATTTGACGAAGCCCATGCCGTAGCTGCTGTAGCGGCTGTCGCTCCCCTCGTGGGCGCGCAGAGAATCCCGCACGCGCTGTGTGTGCAGTTCGATCGCACGCTGCGTCAGCGCGGCCTTCAGTTCGTCCATGTTCTTGAATGAAAAGTAGATCGGCTGCGTGGAGCAGCCCAGTTTTTGGCGACGCTGCGGGCAATGATGGCAGAAAAGCCGTCGTCACGCAATACCTCCACCGCAGCGTCGATGATCTGTTCCTTTGAAACTTTTCTGACTGTCGGCATAAGCACCATCCTTGTATAATAACACTGCGTTATATATAACGCAGTGTTATTGTATCTTGTGGGACGTGATTTATCAAGCGGCATGTTATTCTCCTGTTTCAATGGAGAAAACCCGGAAGTTCCACCCGGCATAGCTTGACACCGCCGCGGTAAAGTGCTATAATAACGGTAGTCATCCCATAACCATAGAACATTTATTGTCCTATAGAGAATGCAGCACATGGGAGTTCAACACAAGGGAGGAATGTATAACATGAAACGAGTGATCGCACTGCTGCTGACGCTGGTCATGCTGCTGGGCCTGGTGCCCACGGCTCTGGCCGCCGAAGCCGCCGCCCCGACGGGACCGTGGTGAAGGCAGAGGAGGTCAGCGGCACCCCCCGGCTGGACGCCATGGCGGAGAACGACTCTGCGGCGGAAACCACCCAGCCCACCGGGCATCAGCCCGATGATATGGTGACCATCCTCGTGGAGCTGGAGCGCGCTCCCGTGCTGGAGGGCTTTGCCGCGAAGAAAACGGCTTCCACCAGCTCTGCCGGTGCGGAGATCGCCGCCTATCTTGCCGGCGGCCGCGCGGAGAAACAGGATGCCGCCATTCGCCGGGATCAGAAAAAAGTCTTTGCCGAGATCCAGGCGGCCCAGCCCGCCGCTCTCCAGGCGGAGGGTACCCGCACTGCCGGCGCCCTTGAGCTGATGGAGCAGTGGACGGTGCTCTTTAACGGCATGGCCGTCCGCGCCCCCTATGGCATGCTGGATACCATCCGCAGTCTGAAGGGCGTGAAGTCCGCCCATGTGCAGCATGTTTACAGTCAGCCCGCCTCTCCGGCCACCAATGCCGGTGTGGCAGGCTACAGCTATGATATGGTCCACCTGCAGGAGGTCTGGAACAAGGGCTACACCGGCAAGGGAATGCTGGTGGCCGTGGTGGATTCCGGCCTGGACATGGAGTATTCCAGCTGGTGGAGCGATGAGGAGGGCGCCAACGTCACCGGTCTGCGCCGGGTCCACGAGGCCTTCCGGGACGATTCCTTCTACTCCCAGCTCAGCGACAGCGACCTGCGCTATACCAAGGAGTCCCTGCTGGCCTTCCTGAACGGCCGCCAGCTCAATGCCAATAGGCTGAGCCCCGCCTCCAACGAGGCCATGTACAAGACCCGCAAGGTCCCCTTCGCCTTTGACTACGCCGGAGACGCCGACCCCTATACCGGCGAGATCATCAGCGGCGACGTCAACGTCCGCAACAGCGGCAGCAACCACGGCACCCACGTCTCCGGCACCGTGGCGGGCTTTGTCCAGAGCCAGGAGGGCGAGGCCCTCTTCTCCGGCGTAGCCCCCGATGCCCAGCTGATGATGATGAAGGTCTTTGCCGACGGCGGCAACTCCGGCGCCACGGAAAGCGCCATTCTCAACGCCCTGGAGGACGCCATGACCCTGGGCGCCGACGCCGTGAACCTGTCTCTGGGCTCCGACAACGGCTTTGCCTATGACGACACCGCCATCCACGGCGTTTATGCCCGGCTGGAGCAGGCCGGCGTCATCCTGATGACCGCCGCCGGCAACAGCGAAAACTCCCCCGCCCAGGGCAATGAGCGGGGCGGCCTGAACCTGGCGGAGGACCCGGATATCTCCATGATGTCCTCTCCCGCCGTCTACCCCTCCAACCTGGCGGTGGCCTCCATCAACAGCACCATCAACATGCAGAGTGTGCTGAGCTGGACTGACGCCCAGGGCCAGAGCCATACCGTGCCCTTCTCCGACCCCAACGAAGTGGCCATGAAGCGGAAGTTCCCCGAGAGCCAGAGCTTAGTTGTGTATGACGCGGGCTACGGCACCTACATGGACTACTACAACGCCGGATTCAGCAACGGCTACAACGGCGGCAAGACGGGTATTGCCCTGGTCAAGCGCGGCAGCGCAGACGGCAGCACCCTCTCCTTCGCCGACAAGATCAACAATGCCAGCAGCTTCTCCGGCACCAACTACATGGGCGAGAGCTACGGCGTGCTGGCTGTGCTGGTTTATGACAGCGACCCCGCCGCCACCACGCTTATCAACATGAACACGGACAACACCTCGCTGACCTCCGCCTTTATTTCCGGCGTGGACGGCGCGGCCATGATCGATGCGCTGAACGCCGGGCAGGAGGTCCGCATCACCGTTCACCAGCAGGACCAGCTGTCCGGCTGGGAGGAGGGCGGCCAGATATCCTCCTTCACCTCCTGGGGCAGCGGCTCCGGACTGGAGCTGAAGCCCGAGATCACCGCCCCCGGCGGCAACATCTGGTCCACCGTGATGGACAGCAGCTATGTGGAGGGCGCCGGGAAGTACGATGACTATACCGGGTCCTACAGCCTGATGAGCGGCACCTCCATGGCGACGCCCCATATGGCGGGCCTGGCCGCGCTGGTGGAGCAGTATGTCAAGTCCCGGCATCCCCAGCAGGATGCCGCCGCCAGCGCCGACCTGACCAACCATCTGCTGGTGAGCACCGCCATGCCCCAGCAGGAGAACGGCGTATACGTCTCTCCCCGCCGCCAGGGTGCCAGTCTTGTGAACGCAGCCGCGGCCATTTCCACCCCTGCCTACATCGATGTGGACGGCAAGCTGGTGGGCAAGCTGGAGCTGGGCGACGATCCCGGCTGGAGCGGCAGCTATGTGGAGGGCTTTGTGATCCTCACCGCCGCCGACGGCTCCGCGCCTCAGATCGGCATGCCCCTGCTGGCCTTCCTGGGCGACTGGACCTCTGCCCCCATCCTGGACCGCGCCAACTGGTTCGACGAGCCCCAGGACGGCGAAAACGTGATGAACAACGACTGTACCCTGGGCGTCAACGTGGTGGGCAGTACCATCCGCAGCGCCGGGGAAGTGGTGAACTTCCTGAACCTGGGCCAAAACATCTTTGATACCGACATTGCCGCCGGGAGCAAGCAGACAGTTTTCCACCAGGAGAACTTTGCCATCTCCCCGGACGGCAGCGGCTATTTCGACGCCATTGACGACCTTGAGCTCTATCAGCTGCGGGATGCCAAGCTCTTTGTCACCGAGGTCCGGAATAAGAACACCAACGAGCTCTATTTCCGCACCTTCAACACCTATGTGCCCCGCAGCGTCTATCAGGCCAGCTACGGCGTGGTCCTGCCCATGTCCCTTTACTACTTCACAGATGCCTGGGACGGAACGGACCTGAACGGCGACGTCCTGCCCAACGGCACCCAGTGCGTTTACACCATTACCGCCTATGGCGAGGGTGACTACGGCGACACCGTGGACAATGAGGAGCTGGGCCGCCCGGTGACGGACTTCGAGTCCTTCGTGGACGGCAAGGAGCCCACCTTCAACGGCCACAAAATGGACAAGACCGGCGACGTGCTCTCCTTCGACGTGCTGGTGGACACCCAGGCCCCCAAGCTGGAGAACAACGCCGTGACCTTCTATCAGAAGGATGGCCGCACCTACATGCAGGGCACCGTCTATGACGAGGACGGCTCCCTGGCCTCCGTGGCGGTCCACGCCCAGGTGAGCCGGACCTATACCGACTCCACCGGCCGGGAAATCACCGAGTACAACATTGATCTGCTGAATCCCCTGTATTCCCAGAGCATTTATGACGCCGATACCCACACCTTCACCTTCACCGCAGATGTGACGGAGTATCGCGGCAGCTACAACTGGACCGGAAACGTGTATCTCTCCTGCGGCGACTATGCGGCCAATGACCGCACCTATGCCATCAAGGTGGACGCCTCCCAGGGCCTGACCCTGTCCCAGACCTCCGCCCGCCTGCACCCCGGCCAGAGCTTTGACCTCAGCGTGAACAACAACACCGGCTCCACGGCGCCCATCACCCGCACCTCCAGCAACCCTGAGGTGGCCACGGTGGATGAGTTCGGTCATGTGGTGGCTGTGGCTCCCGGCCAGGCCATCATCACCGTGTCCAACGGCACCTACTCCGCCCTGTGTGTCATAGCGGTGGAGGCCTCCTCCACGGAGGTGAAGGACTTCAAGCTGTCCATGGACCACTTCTCCGGCCTGAAGCCCAACGGCGCCATCACCGTCCGGGTGGTGGACCTGCAGCCCGCCGATGTGGAGATCTATCAGAATCAGTGGCTGGTATATGAGGACGACGAGGACTGGGCGGGCCTGGTCAGCGTCTCCCAGAACAGCAGCGACGCGCTGGAGGGCCTTATCGACCTGAACTATCAGGCCTCCGCGGACAAGATCCCCTCCGGAACCGGCCATCTGGACGTCACCATCAACGGTGTTACCCGGACCATGACCTTTGACTGGGAGGACGTCTATCAGACCTCCGACCAGGAGGACCTGCAGTCCGACGCCTACTACAACGAGCAGACTTATTACGTCACCGCCGGTGAGACTGCCAGCCTCATCGCCCGGTACCGCCAGACCCACTCCTTCTCCGATGTGAAGCTGTACACGGCCCAGGGGTATGTTTCCGGCGGCAGCGACAATCCCACCACCGCCGCCACCGGCCTGGTGCTGGACGGCCCGGACTTTGTCCTCTCCGGCAGCGAGCCCTGGCGCGGCAGACTGGTGAACACCGAGGGCTATGCCCTGCCGGAGTCCATCCATGTGGTTTACCGCTATGATTACGGCTATGAGTATGAGCTGACGGAAAACGCCATGTACAATGGCTATACCTATGACCGTACCACCGGCGATATCGTCGTGTCCGCCCCCTACGGCTCCTCCACCACGGTGGTGATCCGGGCAGACGGCACGGAGAAGGCCGGTAATCCGGCGGGTGCCCCCTCCGGCGTCACCTATGACCGTCCCGACAGCACCTACGGTCCCTTCAACTGGACGGTGACGGAGGGCGGCGGCAAGCTGGAGACCGCCGAGGACGTCAACGTTAACGGCACCCGCAAGAACGTTGCCTATTACACCCCCTCGGAGCCCGGCGTCAGCTATCTGACCGCCACCACCAAGGACGGGCAGTATCATGTGAACTTCGCCGTGGTCTGCCTGCCGGTGCAGGCCAATACCCTGCGCCTGGATGATACCCGGGCCACCCTGCATCCCCTGGAGACTCTGGCGCTGAACGCGACGCTGACTCCTACCCCCACCCGGGTGGAGGACGCCGCGCTGACCTAGACCTCCTTCAACCCCGAGGTAGCCACCGTGGATGAAAACGGCGTTGTCACCGCCCACAAGCCCGGCTACGCTTACATCAAGGTGTCCACCGATATCAACACCAGCGTCACCGCCTACTGCGTGGTGGAGGTATTGCCTGGTCAGGGCTATACCGTGACTCTGGACGCCAATGGCGGCAAGGTGGAGCCCTCTGCTCTGGCGGTGGTATACGGTCAGGCTGTGGGCGCCCTGCCCGTACCCACCCGGGAGGGCTATACCTTCGGCGGCTGGTACGACAAGGACGGCAACCGCTACGACGCCTCCAGCGTGTACAGCGTCAAGGGTGACACGACCCTGACGGCCCGCTGGATCGAAAACAGTGTCCAGACCGGTGACGGGTTCCCCATTTTCCTGCTGAGCGGCGCGATGATGGCGGCTGCCGCAGGCGCTGTGATGCTCCTGCTGAAGCGGCGGAAGCTCATGGGCGAATAAACAGACCGGAAGTGCTTCTGCACAGGCTGTTATAAAAGGCTCTCCGGCACATGTGTGCCGGAGAGCCGGGAAACGAAACAAGCCAAGGCCGGCAGGTCAATGACCTGCCGGCCTTCAGCTTGTCAAAAATCCTTAATGGGACATTCTCCGCTGGGGAGCGGCTCCATCAAAGCGCTGCGGACACGGGCGGAGTGAATCCGCCCTTCGGCAAGGTTTTGCCGGGCAAAACGCTTGGGACGCGGCTGCGCCGCGGGGGAAAAGCAGCAGGGGAGCCGGCTCAGGGACCGGCAGCTTACCGCTCCTCGCGGAAGTAGCTCAGGCCCAGGCTTGCGGGCGGCTGCTTTGATCCCCCGTCCGGCCAGGCCGGATGGGGGACCCGAATTTCATGCTCCTTCGGGCGGAGTGAATCCGCCCTTCGGCAAGGTTTTGCCGGGCAAAACGCTTGGGACGCGGCTGCGCCGCGGGGGAAAAGCAGCAGGGGAGCCGGCTCAGGGACCGGCAGCTTACCGCTCCTCGCGGAAGTAGCTCAGGCCCAGGCTTGCGGGCGGCTGCTTTTCCTTGTTGTTCCGCAGGCTGGAAATCACCAGCACCACCACGGTGACCACATAGGGCAGCATCTTGTACAGCTCCTTCACGGCCATCTGGGCGCCGGTGGGGATGTACAGATACAGAATGTACAGGCCGCCGAACAGAATGGAGGCCAGGACGCTGACATTGGGACGCCAGATGGTGAAGATGACCAGGGCGATGGCCAGCCAGCCGCGGTCGCCGAAGGCGTTGTTGGACCACACGCCGCTGGCGTAGTCCATCACATAGTACAGGCCGCCCAGGCCCGCGATCATGCTGCCGATGCAGGTGGCCAGGTACTTATACCGGGTGACGTTGATGCCGGCGGCGTCGGCGGTAGAGGCGCTTTCACCCACGGACCGCAGGTGCAGACCGGGCCGGGTGTGCTTCAGGAAATAGGACGTCAGCAGAGCCAGGATAATGGCCAGGTACGCCAGGAAGCCATAGGACAGGAAAATCTGGCCGAACCAGCCCAGGCTCTTGGCGAAGGGCAGGGACTTGGCAAAATAGCCGCTGGTGGCGGACAGGGCAATGGAGGGCACCTCGCTGCCGGTGAGCTTGATCAGGGAGCCGCCGAAGAAGTTGCCGATGCCCACGCCGAAGGTGGTCATGGTCAGGCCGGTAACGTTCTGGTTGGCCCGGAGGGTCACCGTCAGGAAGCAGTACAGCAGGCCCATCAGCAGAGAGCCCAGCAGGGAGCACAGCATGGGAATCATAATGGCCAAAAAGCCGCTCATCTGGTCGGCGGGCACGGCCTGCTCATAGAAGAACGCGCCGATGACGCCGCAGATGCCGCCCACATACATGATGCCGGGGATACCCAGGTTCAGGTTGCCGGACTTCTCGGTGAGGATCTCGCCGGTGCTGCCGTACAGCAGGGGGATACCCTGCATGACCGCGCGGGGGATGAAGGATACAATATCAAAATCAAACATTTTCTCACGCCTCCTTCTTTCCGGAAGTACGGAACTGGACCTTATAGTTGATGAAGAACTCACAGCCGATGATGAAGAACAGGATGATGCCCGTCAGGATATCGGCGAAGGAGCGGTTCAGACCGAAGGCCGTGGAAATCTCGCCTGCGCCGCGGTTGAGCACCACCAGCAGCAGGGACACGAAGATCATGATAATGGGGTTGAATTTCGCCATCCAGGACACCATAACGGCGGTGAAGCCGCGGCCGTCCACGATGGTGGTGGTCATGGTGTGGTCGGTGCTGGAGGTCAGCAGCAGACCGATAAGGCCGCACAGTGCGCCGGACAGGGCCATGGTCCGGATAATGACCCGGTCCACCTTGATGCCGGCATAGCTGGCGGTGCGGCGGCTCTCGCCCACCACGGCGATCTCATAGCCCTGCTTGCTGTAGTTCAGATAAATGTACATCAGACCCGTCATCACGGCTACCACCAGAATGGCCAGCAGATACTTCTGGTTGCCGATGGTGGGCAGCCAGCCGGCCTGGGAGTCCTGGTTGATGATGCCGATCTTACCGGCGCCCTTGGGGACCTCCCAGATGATGATGAAGTAGGCCACCAGCTGGGTGGCAATATAGTTCATCATCAGGGTGAACAGGGTCTCGTTGGTGTTCCACCTGGCCTTGAAGAGGCCGGGCAGGAAGCCCCACAGGGCGCCCATGCCCAGGGAGGCCACGAACATGATCACCAGCAGCAGCCCGTTGGGGATCTTGTCGCCCAGGGTAATCATGCAGGTGGCGGAGGCCAGACAGCCGATGAGCACCTGGCCCTCTGCGCCGATGTTCCAGAAGCGCATTTTGAACGCGGGGGTCACCGCCAGGGAGATACCCAGCAGAATGGCCACATTTTCCCAGGTGGTCCAGCTCTTGCGGGCGGTGCCGAAGGCGCCCTTGAGAATGGTGCCGTAAATGCTCAGGGGGTTCTCGCCGGTGAGAACGGTGGTGACCAGGGCGCACACCAGCAGCGCCAGGATGATGGCTCCGCCGCGGATCGCAATGTTGATATACAGCGGCAGGGTGTCGCGCTTGGCGATATGTATCTTATTCATCCGCTTTGCCTCCTTTGTTCACCAGCGTCATCAGTGCGCCTATCTGGCGCTTGTCGGTGGTGCGGGCGTCCACCACGCCGGAGACCTGGCCGCCGCACAGAACGACGATCCGGTCGCACAGCTCCAGCAGCACGTCCAGGTCCTCGCCCACATACACCACGGCCACGCCCCGCATCTTCTGCTCGGTCAGCAGGTTATAGATGGTATAGGAGGTGTTGATGTCCAGGCCGCGGACGGCGTAGGCCGTCATCAGCACGGCAGGCTGCTGGGCGATCTCGCGGCCCACCAGGACCTTCTGCACGTTGCCGCCGGACATGCGGCGCACGGGGAAGCTGGTGCTGGGGGTCACCACCTCCAGCTCCTGCCAGATGCGGTTGGCCAGGGCCTCGGGGTCCTTGCGGTCCAGGAAGATGCTGCTGCCCTTTCGCCAGGAGCGCAGCATCATGTTGCCGGTCATGCCCATGGAGCCCACCAGGCCCATGCCCAGACGGTCCTCCGGCACGAAGGACATGGCGATGCCGCTCTTGCGGATGGCCATGGGGCTCAAGCCCACCAGCTCCTTGGGCTGATCGTTGTCGGGACTGTAATAGGTAACGGAGCCGGAGGCCACCGGGTACAGGCCGGCGATGGATTCCAGCAGCTCCCGCTGGCCGGAGCCGGCAATACCGGCAATGCCCAGCACCTCGCCGGCGTTGACGGTGAAGGTAACGTCGTCCAGACGCTTGACGCCCATCTCGTCAAAGACCGTCAGGCCCTTGATGTCCAGGCGGGGCTTCACGTTGACGGGGGTGGGCCGGTCAATGTTCAGGGTTACGGAGTGGCCCACCATCATATCCGTCAGGGACTGCTGGTCGGCGTCCTTGGTCTGCACGCAGCCGATATACTCACCCTTGCGCAGTACGGCCACCCGGTCGGACACGTCCAGCACCTCGTGGAGCTTGTGGGTGATGATGATCAGGGACTTGCCGTCGTTCTTCATGTTGCGCATCACGGCAAACAGCTTGTCGGTCTCCTGGGGGGTCAGCACGGCGGTGGGCTCGTCCAGGATCAGGATGTTGGCCCCGCGGTACAGGACCTTCACGATCTCCACCGTCTGCTTCTGGGACACGGACATGTCATAGATCTTCTGATCCGGGTCAATGTCGAAGCCGTACCGGTCGCAGATTTCCCGGACCTTCTTCCGGGCCTCGGCCAGGTTCAGCTTGCCGGGCATGCCCAGGATGATGTTTTCCGTGGCGGTAAAGACATCCACCAGCTTGAAATGCTGATGGATCATGCCGATGCCCAGGGCAAAGGCGTCCTTGGGGGAGGCGATGGTCACAGGCTGGCCATCGATGTAGATCTGCCCCTCGTCGGGGAAGTAGATGCCGGAGAGCATATTCATCAGGGTGGTCTTGCCGCTGCCGTTTTCACCCAGCAGGGACAGGATCTCACCCTTATAGAGCTCCAGCGTAACGTCCTTGTTGGCCGTCACCTTGCCGAAGCGCTTGGTGATATTCTCCATTTTAACTGCGCATACATTTGCCAAGGCAGTCACCCTTTCTTCTTTCCGCCGGGCCGGGGCGCAGGTGGCCCGCCGGTGTTTTGTTCCATAACCAGCATTTTAGCATAATTCTACAGCGTTGTAAATCGCTAATGGCAAAAAAATGATAATAAATACAAAAAAATTTAGCAGAATACAAAAATAATCAGGCAAAACCGGGAATAGGCCATGGGTTCCCCCGTTTTTACGCGGCCGAAAATGATCAGCGTTTATTTATTCACAAAGTAAGGGGGCCAATGAAAGAAAAATAGAGCGGATGAGTAGGTAGGTTTTGGCACAATGACCGGACATATTGCAAATTATGCATAAAAAAAGAATGTGAATAAGTTCACATAATGTTAAATTTGCAGAAATTCATGCTAAAACTTTATCAAAATTGTCAATTGTGCAATTGACCGAATAACTGTATACTTTGAATATGCCCAATAGACGCACGCTGCCGGTAAGGCGTGCATCACTCCTCGCTTCGGCGGGTGAACAACAAAAAGGAGAGAAAAAATGGAAGAAAGAAAAGGCTTTGGGTCCAATTTCGGATTTCTAATGGCTGCCATCGGCTCGGCAGTCGGCCTGGGCAACATCTGGGGCTTTCCCAACAAGATGGGCGCCAACGGCGGCTTCACGTTCCTGATCCTGTATCTGGTGCTGGCCGTGTTCTGCGGCGTTATCGTCATGATCGGCGAGCTGGCACTGGGCCGCAAAACCGGTCACGGGGCCATCGGCGCGTACAGGATCCTGTCCAAGAAGTTCAAGTGGCTGGGCTGGATGGGCGTGCTGTCCGCGTTCCTGATCCTGGGCTTCTACTGCGCCCTGGGCGGCTACTGCCTGAAGTACGTCACCCTGAACGTGGGCAATCTGTTTCATGCCGGCTTCGGCGCCGGCACCCTGGACGGCGCAGGCGTGTTCGACGCCCTGATGGCCAACCAGGGCGAATGCGTGATCTATGGCCTGCTCTTCGTGGCCATTACCATGATCATCGTGATGGGCGGCGTCGGCGGCGGCATCGAAAAGGTCTGCTCCGTGGGCATGCCCGCCCTGTTCATCCTGCTGATCATCAGCATCATCCGCGCCTGCACCCTGGACGGCGCAGTGGAAGGCCTGAAGTACATGTTCGTTCCCGGTTGGGCCTTGGACAACGGTATTATCAAGAAAGCACCCTCGTTCTTCTCCGTGCTATCCACAGCGGGCGGCCAGATGTTCTTCTCCCTGTCCCTGGGTATGGCGGCCATGATCACCTACGGCTCTTACATGGACAAGAAAAAGAACCTCCAGAAAAACGCTGTGGTCATCGTAGTCATGGATACCGTAGTGGCCCTGATGGCCGGCCTGTGCGTCATCCCCGGCCGCTTCGCCCTGGATCCCACCGGCACGCTGGGCGGCCCCTCCCTGCTGTTCGTTACCATGCAGAACGTGTTCGACCGCATGGGCTCCGTGGGCCCCATCTTCGGCATCATGTTCTACCTGCTGGTGGTGTTCGCCGCCGTCTCCTCCTCCATCTCTCTGCTGGAGGCCGTGGTGGCCCACTTCGTAGATAAGGCCCGGGACCAGGGCAAGGGCGACAAGCGGAAGGCTTACTCCGTGCTGGCCGGTATTGCCGCCGGTATCCTGTGCGTCGTCGTATGCCTGGACTCCCTGGGCACCGCCGGCATCTCTCCCGCCGATATCCTGGGCATGCGCGGCACCATGGAAAAGCTCCCCACCTGGAGCGCCGACTGGCTGGACTTCTTCGACTGTATCGCCGAGGGCATCCTGATGCCTCTGGGCGCGCTGCTGATGAGCATCATGTACGGCTGGGAGATCGGCCCGGGAGTTGTCCGGGACGAGATCGAGCACGACGAGGGACACAAGATGTTCGGCTACACCTTCTTTAAGATCTGCATCAAGTACGTCACGCCTGTGTGCATGGTGCTGGTGCTGTATGGCCAGATCAAGGAGTTCTTCTTTGTATAACACCTATTAAAATCCCAAAAGAAACCGGAAAGGACCGGCGGCTATA
>OBCY01000002.1_pt1 | contig 93975 bp, 90 predicted proteins | sample 1496051 | NCBI WGS metagenome assembly OBCY01 (sample SAMN01760917, study PRJEB22395) | human gut metagenome | reverse complement strand
AGGAGCCGGAGACCCCTGCCCCGGAGGCGGAGTCTGCCACACCGGAGGAGCCGGAGACCCCTGCCCCGGAGGCGGAGTCTGCCACACCGGAGGAGCCGGAAACCCCGGAATCCGAGGAAAAGACCCTGGACCGGGAGAGCCTGGACGCCCTCCTGGAGGAAATCCGCAATATGTAAAAAACGGGACGCCAAGGGGCAGCTGTCCATAAAACAGGTTTTGAAAAACAAATACTATGGCAGTTGCCGGACAAGGGTTGCTGACAAAAGGGGTATGTGCCATTAAGGCACATGCCCCTTTGATTTTGAAAAAGAAAAATAATACCGCAGCTTCCGGGAAATGGAAACTGCGGTATGGGGGTGATGCTTGCCCGTTCTGATTGCTTAGTCTGTGCGCAAAGCGCTCATGCATCCGGATACCTCCAGGGCGCTGGTGTCCGTCAGCGGGTTCCCGGCGGCGTAGATGGCATACAAGGCTGTGAGATTCTCCAATCCGGCCAGGCTGCGGATCTGATTGTTCTCCATGCGAAGAGACTGAAGCTCTGTCAATCCAGCCAGGGGCGTCAGATCGCTGATTTGGTTATCGCCAATATCCAGGTCCCTCAATTGCGTCAGACCAGCCAGCGGGGTTAAGTCGCTGATCTGGTTATCGGCAACATCCAGGTTCCTCAATTGCGTCAAACCTGCCAAGGGCGTCAGGTCGCTGATTTGATTGTTGGAAATACGCAGGGACTCTAATTGCGTCAGATCAGCCAGGGGAGTCAAGTCATTGAGCTTGCCCTTGATTAAAGTCAGACTGGTTATCTTCGTTATCCGCTCCTGTTGAAGAAGCCAATTCATCAGTTCCTCATCAGCGTGCCCGCCCAGGATGATTATTTTTGTGAACGAATGTGTTTCCATGAGCGATTCTGCCCGAGCCAGCTGTCTTGCCCTGATGGGTGCGATACTGCTTAGTTCAATTCTCAACTGTACGGTACTGCCATAGGTTTTGCATGACACCAGACTATAAACGTTGAACAGATAGAATACTGCCAATATCACCAGAATCACAAGGATGGGATGTGATTTGAGCCCAGAGGACTTTTTCGCCGCCGGGGCCTTGGCCGGAGCGGGCTGGGCTTGCTGCTGCGTCTGGGCTTGCTGCTGCGTCTGGGCTTGCTGCTGCGCCTGCTTTGCCTGTTGGACGTTGCGCAGGGCTGCGGTCAGGTCCCCCAATGCGTCATTCAGGCTGTCCTGTGCGGTTTCCTGCCGCTGGGCCGGTTCCGGCTGCTGCACGCGGACCGTCAGGATCAGGTCGCCGTTTTTGCCGCCGTTTTTGCCGGGGTAGCCCTGCTCCGCACAGCGCAGCAGACCGCCGTCCTTCCAATTGGCGGGGATGGTCACCTCCACGCGCTTGCCGCCAGAGTACCCTGCGGTGATCCGGCAGCCCTGCGCTGCCTGCTCCGGGGTGATGACGATCTCGCGGTTTATGTTTCCGCCGTCCACCCTGGGCGCCTGCTTCTGTTCCCACTCCCGCCGCAGGGCGCGGGTGCTTTTTGCGTTTCGGACCGTGAACGCCGTGGGGTAGCGCTCATAGTCGCAGCTGCCGTCGAACCCGCACTTGGGGCAGACGGTCAGCGCATCGTATTCCGTTTCACATACCGGGCATTTCCACATAATTGATTTTCCCTTTCAACGCTCCCGCTGTCTTTAGTTCAATTTTTTAGGGTCTCCAGCCGCTGCTTTGCATAGGCATGGCCTTGGTCGGCGGCTTTGCGATACCAGGCGGATGCCTGAGCTGTATCCTTGGGCACGCCGGTGCCGTTTTCATAGAGGCGGCCCAGACTGTACTGGGCGTCGGCGTCACCCTGATTGGCTGCCCTGCGGTACCAGGCCGCCGCCTGGGCCGCATCCTTGGGCACGCCGGTGCCATTTTTATAGCATATGCCCAGATTGTACTGAGCGATGGTCTGGCCCTGTTCTGCCGCCTTGCGGTACCAGCGTGCCGCCTGGGCCAGATCCTTGGGTACGCCTGCACCGGTTTCATAGCAATAGCCAAGATTGCATTGGGCGTCGGCGTAGCCCTGCTCGGCTGCTTTGCGGTACCAGTCCACGGCCTGGGCCGCATCCTTGGGTACGCCTTTTCCATTTTTATAGCATACGCCCAGGTTATACTGAGCCGTGGCATAGCCCTGCTCTGCTGCTTTGCGGTACCAGTCCACGGCCTGGGCCGGGTCCTTGGGCACGCCTGCGCCGTCTCTATAGCACACGCCCAGGTTGTTCTGGGCACGGGCAAAGCCCTGTTCTGCTGCCTTGCGATACCACTTTATTGCCAGCCTCTCGTCCTTGAGTACGCCGATGCCGTTTTTATAGCAGTAGCCCAGGTTGCACTGGGCACGGGCAAAGCCCTGTTCTGCTGCCTTGCGGTACCATACCACTGCCTGTGCGGGGTCTTTTTCCACTCCGGTACCAGATTCGCAGCAGTAGCCCAGATTGCACTGCGCCCGGGCAAAGCCTTGCTCGGCGGCTTTGCGGTACCAGCTTGTCGCCTGGGCCGGGTCCCTGGGCACGCCGGTGCCGGAATCATAGCAATAGCCCAGTTGATTCTGGGCCGGCGCGCAGCCCATCGCGGCAGCCCGTACCAGATATGCAGTCCTCTTTTCCTCGTCCTTCTCATCCAGATATGCCTTATACCACTGCTCCGCCGTTTTTTCGCTGACCGGCGGCTGCTCGGGGGCCTTCGGCTTGTTCGGGCTGCTGTTTTTTTCCAATGCTTCCAGCTGCTGCTTCGCGTCGGCGCTGCCCTGCTGGGCGGCCAGGGAATACCACTTCACCGCCTGAGCCGTGTCCTGGGGCACGCCGGTGCCGTTTTTATAGCACGCCCCCAAATTGCACTGAGCCGGTGCATAGCCCTGCTCCGCCGCCCTGCGGAACCACGCTGCCGCCTGTGTATAGTCACGTGCAACGCCTTCGCCCTTGTAACAGCAATAGCCCAGTTGATTCTGGGCTGGCGGATGATCGCGGTTTGCTGCCATCTCAAACCAAATGGCTGCTGCCGCTGGGGTTTTCTCGGCCCCCCGTCCCGCCGCAAGACACTGGCCCAAACGAAGCTGCGCCCGTTGGCAATCCTGGCCTGCTGCCTTGCCATATAGTGTCACGGCCCGCTTTATATCCTTGGGTACGCCGCGGCCCTCCTCATAACAGCGGCCCAGCATGTATTGTGCCAGGGCGTACTGCTGGTCCGACGCTTTTTGGTACCACTGCGCCGCCTGGACATCATCCTGCTTGGCGCCGACGCCATAACGGTAGGCGTTGCCCAGCCACAGCTGGGCCTCTCGGCTGCCCTGGTCCGCCTTCCGGCGCAGATACATCTCCGCCCCGGCGGCAGAAGGCTCCTCCGTGCTCAGGAGCATCCATTCCATCAGCAGTTGCTCCATTCCCGGGCCCTGCTTCTGCTCCCATTCCCGCCGCAGGGCGCGGGTGCTTTTTGCGCCTGCCACGGCGAAGGGCGTGGGATAGTGTTCATAATCGCAGCTGCCGTCGAACCCGCACTTGGGGCAGACGGTTACATCGCCGTATTCCGTTTCACATACCGGGCATTTCCACATAAGTAATCTCCCTTATCAGATGTCACTTAGAATTCCAGGACTTCCAGCCGTTTTTCTGCATCCTTGTTTCCTTGTTCTGCTGCCTTACGATACCATCGGATTGCCTCATCCATATCCTTTGGTACGCCCCGACCCTTTTCATAGCATTCAGCCAGGCGGAGCTGCGCCTCAGCGAGGCCCTGGTCGGCGGCGTTGCGATACCAGACTGCCGCCTCGGCGGCATCCTTCCGCACACCGAAGCCTGCGGCCAGATAACGGCCCAGACGGCACTGGGCTTCGGCGTCGCCCTGCTGTGCCGCCCACCGGCACCAGGCCGCTGCCTGCCACATGTCCTGCTCTACGCCGTCACCGCGTTCATAGCAGAGCCCCAGTGCGCATTGGGCTGCGGCCAGGCCCTGACGGGCCGCACGATCGAACCAATCCGCAGCCTGTTTGTGGTCCTGGTCCACGCCGTCGCCGTTCCAGAAGCGTCTGCCCACCTCATACTGGGCATCTCGGATGCCCTGTTCTGCTCGCTCCAGCAGCAGTTCCAGCTGCTGCTGGTCATAGGCCTGACCGGAGAGCGCCTGGAGCATGTCCTGGGCCGGTTGGCTTCCCTGACGGGCCGCTAAGCGATACCAATGCAGGGCCTGACGATGGTTCTTCTCTGCACCGACGCCGTACTGATAGCTGGCGCCCAGCCACCATTGGGCCGCCGCATCGCCTGCCTCCGCCTTTTCCCGGAAGCACCGCTCCGCCGCAGTGGCGTCCTTTTTCTGGTGGCTCCCGATAAACCATTCCATCAGCAGCTGCTCCATTCCCGGGCCCTGCTTCTGCTCCCATTCCCGCCGCAGGGCGCGGGTGCTTTTTGCGCCTGCCACGGCGAAGACCGTGGGGTACTCCTCATAATCGCAGCTGCCGTCGAACCCGCACCTGGGGCAGGCGGTTACTTCATCGTATTCCGTTTCACATACCGGGCATTTCCACATGGTTTATCTTCTCCTTTACCGGTTTACTGCTTGGAAGCAATGGCCAGGACTACCACCAGAACGGTTTGCAGCACAAGAAGGAGCGGGACAAGGATGGTGAATTTTTTGTGCTGCGTTTTGTGATGACAAGCACACATAGCCAGCAGCGTCCCCAGGCTGCCGCCCAGCAGAGCCAGCAGCATCAGCGTAAACTCCCGCACACGCCATTGCTGGTGCTGCGCCCGGTATTTGTCCACAGCCATGACCACAAAGGCTGCCGCATTGATCGCCGCCAAGTAAATTGCCAGAATTTTCATAAGAATACCTCGTTTTTCCGATTTGTATTATTTTTCGAAAATAGGCGCGGATATACAAGAATATTATAGCATCAAATGTCGATTATTGGAATAGGGATAACCGCGCTGTGCGCAAAAAATGAGCCCTGCACAAGGCACCGGAATCCGGGCGTTTTGCGAAAAAATTGCAGAAAAAGGGAATGGGCTATTCCCTTTCCCGGGGTTCCGTGTTACAATAAAAATGTTTAATTGTCGGAACGGCGTCCGCGTCGGGCGGCACGCCCGTAAAAGATAGAAGGAGGACACACAGCCATGAATCTCGGGGTGGATCTGGGAAGCACCTACTCCAGTTTCTCGACCTATGACATAGTCAACAAGAATGTAGAATTATGCAAGCCGGTCATGAGTGAGCCGGAGGCCATCCCCTCCATCGCCTGCCTGAATGACGACGGGAAAATGCTCACCGGCTATACCGCACGCAAATATATACAGCTGGACGACCCCTCTGCCCGGACGTTTTCCGCGTTCAAAATGCTGCTGACCGAAAGCAACGAAAAACTGCTGCAGGAGCGGGGGTTTGGCACCGACTATACGCCCAGCGCTGTGGCGGAGACATTTTTGCGCGATCAGGTGAATAAGATTCTCAGCAGTCATGCCGATCCGGGAGTGGACAACCTTGTGATCTGCGCGCCTGAGGTGTGGACCACCCAGAGCGCCGTGCGCCGGGGCCAGTTGGACGGGCGCACCATCCTGCGGGACATCTGCTCCCGTATTCCTGGCGTAGACCGCGACCGTATCCGCATCGTCAGCGAGCCTGCCGCCGCCAGCGCATATTTTGCCTATCAATACCGCCGCGCGGTGGGCTCGAATTTTAACGGCTGTCTGCTGATCGTGGATTACGGCGGCGGTACGCTGGACCTGACGCTGACGGAGGTGCATCCCCAGGACGCGTCTGTGGAGATCAAGGTTCTATTCCGCACCGGCGCCGGAGAAAACGTTCAGGGCCGCACCGGCAACGCCGGCATCGCCTATATGGAGCATGCCGTGCACCTGGCGCTGGAGGAGGGCGGATGCGATCCGGCGGAGCTCCTTCCCTGCCGCCCCGAATTCCGGAAGGCGGTGGATGTTCTGGAGGACAGGCTCATGGAGCAGATCTCTCCGAATACCCCCGATCAGGCCGGAAGCGTGGGAGAGGATTATCGGAAGCTGTGGGATACCGTGGACGAGTGCGGTGCGGACCTGTCCGACCTGCTGAACAACGACGAGACGTTTGCCGCCATACGATATGGGGGAAAAAGATATCCCGTTACCTATGCGCATCTCATGCGCGCGTACAGAGCCGTGGTGGAGCCTGAGCTGGGCAAGTGCCTTCAGGAGACGGCCGACTGGATGAGGGCCCGCAGATACGATTACAAAAACCCCAACACCGACGCCTTTCATATCGTTCTGGTGGGAGGGTTCGGCAAGTTTCTGCTGGTGCAGAAGCAGGTGGAGTGGTTTTTCCACCGCCCCAATACGGGCGACCGCCGGTTTCAGCACGGCCTGGGCCAGGACCGGGAATACGCCGTGTCCAAGGGAGCAGCTCTGTTGGCTTCCGGCGTGATGACCATCCGGCGCACCGCGCCCTTCGGTATCGGTATCTATTCCGAGGCCGATGACAGGCTGCACTATGCCATCATGTTCCGCCAGGAGTTCAAGCCCGGTCAGGAGCACTGGATCCGAGTCGGCGGCCCGGATACGCCGCCGGTGAAGTTCGTGAACAGCGAGAATACCATCCCTCAGCTGCTCATCGGCTCCGATGAGAACCCTCAGGCAGGCATGATCCTGCCGCTGCTTCCGGCCATGTGTCAGCGGATCACCCGGGCCTACGCACAGATGGATGAGTATTATCGGACCAGGTTCCCCGGCCATTACCCGATCCCGCTTCACAACATCGGCTTCAGTATGGACGAGTCCGAGGTGGTGTCCTTGCTGCTGCGCAGCGTGGATATGAACGGTAAGCCGCTGCTGACTCTTCCGCCTGTTGAGTTGGCCAGCTATAGCCAGATGTTCGGCCTGGCGGAGGCGCGGACCATCGACAATTCCGGGAGGAAGAAAAAATGAGAATGGAGACAGTTCGGAGCGATATCACCAAGTTTGAACATTCCGCGGCCCTTTCCTTGAACGATATTCTTGGAACGATGCAGGATCTGAGTGATGATATTCGTCGGGAGTGCGGCCATGCTATAGAGGACTGTCAGCCGGAGGACCTGTCCGAACTGACCAGCAAATTGATCTGGCTCTGCAATTTGTCCGCCAAGATTGCTGACCGCCATGCGGATGCCCTATCCGGCGAGGGCCGTTGGGGCCGGCTGCAGAATAAGCTCTCCGCGCTGCAGGAGCAGGCCGGCGCATATCAGCAGACCGAGACCAGGCTGCGCCAGCTGCAGACCCAGGTGGACCAGCTGGAGCAGGACGCATCGCGGCAGCAGGAAGCTCTGCACCGGATACAGCGGCTGACGGAGCAAAAGGAAGGGCTGGAGCGCCGCCTGAGGATGGCGTCGCAGACTGATCCCCGGCAGATACAGGCCGAAATCGAGCGGCTGTCCGGGCAGCTGAATACCCGGCAGGCCGAGATAACGCAGCTGCTGGGCCGCCAGGCAGATTTGCAGCGGCAGACTGCCGCGCAGCAGAGCCAGCTGACCGATTTACAGCAGCAGATCGACAGCGCCGAACCGGCGCTTCGACAGGTGGAGGATCAGGTCCGCCAGCAGAAGGAACGGTTGGGCACGATGGCCGCGAAAAAAGCGGAGCTGGTCCGGTGCCAGGAGGACCTGGAGAGCAGCCGGGAGAAATATGACGTTTTGCAGCGGGAGCTGGAGGACAGGCAGAGGCAGCTTCAGAATTTACAGCAGGAACAGAGCGCCTTGGAGCTTAGACATGAGACGCTGAAGGATCAGCTGTCCAAGCTCGACCCGGAGGTCCAGCGCCTGCGCAGCGAGAACGAGATGCTGGCCAGGCATTCCGGCGACCTGGCGGTGGAAGAACAGAAGCTGGAAGGGGAGAATAGCCGGCTGGAGGAGGATAACCGGAAGAAGAGCTGCCAGGTGGATCAGCGGCGACAGAGCAATGAGGTGCTGCGGCAGCAAAATAATGAGCTCCAGGACCAGGTCCGGGAGCAGGAGCGGCGGCTGATCCGGCTGCAAACAGTGGAGCAGCCGCAGCTGGAAGCGCGGCTGAGGGAGATTCAAGACAAGATCAACGACTGCATCGGACGTTTCGCGTCTCTGAACGACCAGATCCACGAGGCGGAGGACCAGCAGTCAGAAGCTGTGGAAACGTTGAGTCGTCTGACCGGCCAGCTGCAGGAGGCCAAGGCCCGTCGGGAGGAGGCCCAAAGACAGAAAACGGAGATCACACAGAGACTGGCCAGCACCAGCGCCGATGCGGAAAGCCTCCAGCGAGAGATCGCCCAAATATCCCGTCTGCTGGAGGAGGAAAATAAGAAGGATCTGCAGGATGTGCTGGAGCAGCAGCGCAGTCGTCTGGCTCTGTGCAGGAATCAGCTGGCCCAACAGGAAATGGATCTGGCTGCCAAGGAGGAGGCACTGAAGGATACCGCCGCCGAGCTGGAGACCGTGCAGACGAAAAATGCCCAAAAAACGGCACAGCTTCAGCAGCTGGAGCAGGAGTATCGCCAGGCCAGGCAGGAGGCCGACGCGCTGTCGCGGCAGGACCGGCAGCTGGCTGAAGTGGCGGAACGGCTCAAGCAGATGCGGGACGTAGCCGACGCACTGCGCGGAGACAGCGGCCTGCTGGAGCCTATGTATGACCGGGAGCCCTTTGCGCTGGACGACGTCCTTCAGTCGGGCTTCCAGCAGGCGGAAACCGCCATCTCCGGCCTGCGCCAGGCTATTGTCAGTTATCAAGAGATTTGCGGCGGCAGCCATACGGATTAAGGAGGAAAAGTTATGAATACATGTATCGTATGCGGCGGCTCTTTCCAGCCGCAGTCCAACTGCCCCTACTGCAATTTTCCGGAGATCACGGTGCTGGGCGACAAGGCTGTACTTGATGAGATGGCCGCAGGCTACAGAAAGGATTACCTGGACGATATCCGTCTTGGCGTGATGTACACTATGTGGAAGGCGGACGGCGACACACTGACTGCTGACCGGGAGGGATGCGAGCTCTTCGCGGACGGTTCTGCCGTCCAGGGAGCGGATATTTGGTGCGACCGTCAATTGGCGCGCCAGCCGGATGGCGACAGGGTCGACGTCCGCCTGGTGGTGGAAAAGGCCGGCCAGCGCCGGATCATCCCGGTGTCCGTACCCAACCTGAAGCAGCCCCGGCTGCAGCAGATCGGTCTGCGTCTGTGCGAAAAGCTGCATGTCCGTGTGCTGCTGTGCAATGGCATTCAAACGGTCGAGTCCCAGCCGGTCTCGCTGGTCGGCGCTCAGGGGTAAGGGAGGGGTTTCCCTTGTTGTTTTCTTCCCGTAAGCCCCTGTACTTTGTGTTTCATGACCGGAGCGAACGCTACTTTCAGGACAGCACACTGCAGCTGACTTTCTCCGAATGGCTGTGGCTGACGCTGCGTAAGAGAGGCTATTCGAATATTTACTTTGTGGATCTGGATGACACCGGCCGCCCGGTATTGACTCTGCGGGACCGGGACACCTGGCGGGAGTATAACCCCGGCGGCATTTTCTCCGTTATGGAGGAGTACCGGGGGCGGCCGCTGCGCCGGGTTATGGGCGATAAGGAGTTCCTGCGCCTGTGGAACCGGATATATGACGGACCTGGAGACTGTGCCTATGTATTTTCCGCGCAGGCATTCTCACGGCTTGCCTCCGTTCGCCGGCCAAAGGACGTGGATGGGCTGCTGGACCGCATGGCGCGGCAGGAGCGCCCGGACGCTCTTATTCTGACCGGGCCCATGGACATGGAGGCCTCCGACCTGGACGCTTATTTGAATCCCCACGGAATCCTGGCCTATCTCTCGCCCACGGGGCGAAGCCTTTGCCAGGCTGCTGCCGATCTTCTTCAGCGGGAGCAGGACGTCTGCTTTTTTGAAAAGCTGAAAGAGCGGCTGGGCGATCAGTTTATTGAGCTTGGCCGTCCCACCTACGGGCGGCTGCTGTCCATGCTGCGGTGCGTCCGGTTTGCGCTGGGTGAAAGCTGGGACGAGGATACTTTGGAATTTTACGCCCTGCTTTTGCTGCGATGGGTACACATGCGCACCGTAAAATCATACTGCAAGGGCCTGTTTTCCGATCTGCCAAAGCCGGTCGCTTGTGCCGGAATGTATGCGCTGCTGTGCCGGGATAGAGCGGAGAAGCTGCACGAATGTGCCGCTATGCTGCGGCGCACGGCACCGGACACGCTGTCTTCCGCGCAGATGCTGGAGAAGAAGTTCGGCCCGCTGCCGCAGGAGGTGCTGGACCAGTGCTGGATCTCGGTGCGGGAGCCCAGCCTGGACAAGCTGCTGAGCTTTCAGCTGCCCCACATCTCCAGCCAGACAGAGGATCCTGTGTTTCAGATCTGCCCGGTGGACCCGGGCGACTGGTATCTGATGCGGCGGCGGCTGCGCAGTCCCCGCCTATGTCCTCCGCCAAAGGAGCGTATCGGCTGGATCGATCGCTTTTTGGATGTGCTCAACACCGCCGGCGCCCACGGCGACAGCCGCACCGTCCGGCGCACCGTCCGGGTCCTGCTTCGCTGCGGAAGGCGACTGTATGCACCCGGCAAGGACACAAACTTTGAGGCTCTGGGGGCATACCTCGCCAGTTCCCGGGAGTACTTTGAAATGGAGCGGAAGCAGGCGGGTCTGCCCCCTGAGAAACTGGAGGACTGCCGCCGCCTGCTGCGGGAGCAGGATCGGCTGTTCTGGTCTGTGGCCGATACCGACCCGCTGGATCTTCAGAGTGCAGTGGAGCGGGCCAAGGAACAGGGCCATAACAAAGCCGACGCTTTGCTGAAGGGCTTCTCCTACTTTACCTGACGCCTGGCGCACGGGGCGCCGTTTCGTCTGTCATATAACGACCAACCACATAGAAAGAGAGGATCACTGTACATGAAACCCAAAGAAAAACCGCGCAAAACCGGCAGTTCCCTTGTGGACGCCCTGGGCCTGGGCAAAAAGAAAAAATCGGAGGTCACCCCAGGGCAGACGGCCACCAGCAACCGCGAGACCGGAGCCGAGGTCATCAGCATCCTGCGCAGCATCGACTTTGCCCATGGCAGATTGCAGAGCATGGCCGATGAAGACAGCTATCGCACTATGAGCCGAGTCCGCGACGCAGCGGTCAAGGCTTTGATGGACGCGCCCACCATTTTTGACAAGGTAGAGGGCATCGGGGAGACCATGGCATATGCAGCCAAGGCATGGAAAACGGCCGTTCAGGACGGGCTGCCCAACAAGGCTGACTGCGCCATGAAGGCCATTGCCACTGGTGCCACCCGTCTGTGGAGCAACATTCCCGAGGATAAGGAAGAGGAGCGGGACGCGATCCTGAAGCGGCGTGAGCAATACATAGAAAATTACAAGATCGCCATCCAGCTCAACGAGACCATCGACCGCCTCCACCGGAGCATTGCTGGCATCCAGCAGGAGATAGACAAAAAACGGGAGGCTGAGAAAGCATTTGCCGCAGAGGTGAAGGAAATGGCAAAGACCCCCGAGGGGGAGGCCCGGTTTGCAAGAAGCTATGCCGCCATCGGCAATGTAGGCATTCTGGATGGTGAGGACCGGGAATTTGGCATTCGCCTGCGGGAGAACCGCATCAATTCGCAGAGCATTGCCATGCTGAAAAATCAGTTTGCCAGCGATCGGACACAGCTGTCCGCCGCCCGGCAGCAGCTGGAGCCTGTGCTCCTGAGGCTGAAGAAAAATCCCGATCTTTCCGGCCTGGAGCCGGCGGGGAGGGTTGCCGGTATCCTCCGGGAAATGGAGGACGAGCAGGCCCATGTCATCAGTGTGGCAAAGATCATCAACACCAAAATGAACGACAGCATTTCCCGGATGGAAGCCATCATGAACAGCAGCGACGCTCAGGAGCTCCAAGCTGACGACCAGTCATACCTGACTGCTATTCTCCGCGGAAATAAGATTTCACCGCAGGACAAGGCTGTTATCGAGGCTGAGCGCCAACGGCTTCAGCGCGAAGAGCTTCAGCGGCAGCGGGACGAGGCCGCCGAAAGGGAGCGCCTGGCGCAGCAGAACAAGCTGAACGAGGTGCTGGCCAATACGGCGGAAAGCGTTCAGGAGAACACAGCCGAGGATGAAAACGCCCAGCTGAACTTCGATGTGCTGTAACAAGGAAAGGAAGTGTGCACCATGTCATTTATGGATGAGATGAAGAACGTATTCTCCAAGAAAACACCGGAGCAGATCTACGTTGAGTCCGTGCTCAAGGAGATCCGCCAGCGCGACGACCTGATCAAGACGGTGTCCCAGATGTCCAGCCAGCTGGACCACTGCCAGAGGGCCTTTGACAACGCCATCCGCATTTCCCGCATCAATGCCCTGCGCCGCCGCCAGGCGCACCTGAGCGACGCCGGTGAAAAGGAGCGGATCCGCGACGCCGTGGTGGGTCAGCTGGCGGTGCAGGAGGCCAAGTTTGATGTAAATTCCATTGTCACGGCCCAGGATATGGAGATCGCTATGAAGAAGCTGGGCGGTATCCTGCGCCAGATGTACCGGATGGATCACAACGTTTCCGTGACCAAGAAGGACCTGAAGGAGGCCCGGAATCTGCAATTTGACAACACGGTGGAGCCCATCGCCTTTTCCGAGCGGGCCGCCCTGGTGGATGAGCGCTTTGTGGAGCGCATTATCCAGGGGGAATCCATCGCGGATTGCCTGCAGGCGGTTCCTGTGGGGTCCACAGGGCCGCTGGAGTCGGATATGGGTCCCATCAATTTTGAGCCGCCTGCCGGCGGGGCCACAGCCGAGGACCTGAAGATCCTGCAGGATCAGACCGGCCAGGACTGGTAAGTCCTGCACGCGTCAGGAGGAGTAGTATGAATATTCAGAACATCAACCGTCTGAACAACGAATACCGCGCGTATATCTATGAGGCGGAGTCTCACCGCATTACCCGGGCGGGGGTAGCCAGCCGGGAGGAGGGACTCAGCTACCAGCGGGCCGCCCAGATCTGCGGCCAGCTGGCCAGCATGACCACCGGCTCCGAGGCACAGTATTGGGTGGACAATCAGTCCCGCTGTGAGGCAAAGATGCGCCAGATCTGGGCCGAGCTGAACCCCAGGGAGCCGGTCAAGGAGACGCCCGCTGCCAAGCCTGCCGCCAGGCCCGCCGCCAAAAAGACCGACGTTCCCCAGGAGACTGTAGACCATTGGTATAAGCCCGATCCCGGTTATGGCTTCGATCAGGTATCCGGCATGGAGGAGGTCAAGCACCTGCTGTCTGACTGCGTCCGGGACATCCGCATGGATGCCCTGAACGAATATATGGGCGTTCCCACGGTGCAGTCCTTCTTTTTCTATGGACCTCCCGGCTGCGGCAAAACCTTTATCATCAAGGCCTTTGCCCACGAGCTGATGCAGCAGGGATATAAGTTCATGTCCCTGTCCAGCGCAGACATCCACAGTAAGTTTTCCGGCGAGGCGGACAAGATCGTGGAGCGGGCTTTCAAGGAGGCCGTGGACAACGCCCCATGCATCCTGTTCATGGACGAGGTGGACGGCGTGTGCCAGAACCGCAATCTGCCCAACCTGTCCGACTTCAACATGCAGCTGACCACCACATTCCTTACCGCCTACAACGATCTGGAGCGGGCCAATAAGGAGCGCAAGTCCGTTATCTTTATCGGGGCCACCAACTATCCTGCCAACGTGGACGCCGCCATGCTGGACCGCGTGGAGCTGGTGCAGATCCCTCTGCCGGACGACGAGGTCCGCCGCCGGGCTTTCGAGGACAAGCTGGGCTGCGTGACCCAGCTGGAGGACGGCTTCCGGTGGTCCGATATGGCCGAGGCCACCGAGGGCTATAACCAGCGCGACATCAACCGCATCGTCACAAAGCTGAAGAAGCTCATCCGCACCAGCGTGGCCGACGGCTGCGCCGACGGACAGATGGCTGTGGAGCGGCTGAAAAGCGGCGACTTCCGCACCACCAGACAGCTGTTCGACCAAGCCTTGGCCTCCTATACGCCCACGCCCAAGGACGATATCGAGCGGCAGCTCAATGAGTTCGAGAAGCAGATGAATGCTCTGTGAGCTCAGCCGGAGGAAGAACGCCATGAATGAATCGGATATGCTCCAGTGGCTGGAGGAACTGGTAGAGATTCCGCCGGAGGAGGACACCGCATTGAACGAGCTGCCCGACAGCTTTATCTGGCGCCGCCCACTGACCCGGATGACCGCCCTGACGGACCCGTCGTCCCTTGGGCTTCCCGCGTTTCGGGGCGCGGTATTTGCCGGCCCTGCGGGCAACGGCAAGCACACCCTGGCCCGTGCGCTGCTGGCCACGCTGTGGCGCAGCCGGTACATTGAACGCGACCAGGTGAGCCTGTTCTGGCTTACCCCCGATCAGCTTCCGGAGGGCCTGGACGCCGCTGGGTCGGCAGAGCTGATGGGCAAGCTGTTTGAGGAGGTTTCCACCCCGGATGAAGACGTCAGATTTGGCGTTATCGTGCTGGACCGGCCGGAGCATTATCCCCATGCGCAGATACTGATGAGCCGTGTTGCCCGGGAGGTAGCCGACCTGGAGGGACAGAATGCCGTGATCTGCATCACGGAGGATGAGTCCGTCATTCCATCCGCTATGCGGGGACTGCTGATGCTTTGCCGCTGCCCCAACCCCGGCCCGCGCCAGCGCCGGATGATCCTGGAGGAGGGACTTCGGTGGACGACGCCGTCTCAGCAGACCATCACACTTTCTCCCGAGGGCATCACCATGGAGGAGTTGACCGCCCGGACTGAGGGCCGAAGCTGTGCCGAGCTGCGTGCCCTGCTGCTGATGCTGCGGTCAGAGGCGGTATCCTTTGACCTGGGGCAGGGCCGATCGGTCCAGGTCCCGCTGCCTCAGGACCTTCTTCTGGACATGCTGGAGCTATACGGGCAGACCGCCGTACCCGCACAGACCGTTCCCGTGCAGCAAGTAGTTAGGCCCGTGATCTCACCCTCCTATTTGGGCAACACGACGCCGGTTCAAAAGCAGCCCGAGGATATGGACGCGTCGGAGTACAAAGCGCATTTGCTTAACTGCCTCAACCAATAAATCCCTATCTCATCAACGAGAGGAGTGCGTATTGATGCACAAATCGCTGCCCAATACAACGCGGCAAGCCGGGAAACGGTATTGCCAGAATGATAAGGTCCGCATTACCCAACGCCAGGAGCACACGGACCACGTTTCCAACGTACAGGGTAAAGTCCTGTGCAGCTTTGACTTTGTCCATCACCCTCGGCTGCGGGCCGTCTTGCTGGGAGACCAGACCGTCATTACAGATTACGCCTGCGACTGCTATGAGTATAACGACAACTCCGACTTTTGCAGCCACTGCGCCGCCCTGGCCATGCGGGCCTTTGGCGAAGGCGAGCTGGTATACCAGCAGAAGACCGGCCTTCCCGGCGGCTCAGACTCCGCTCTTGAGCAGAAGCCGGAGGCTGACCGCGTGATCGTTCTGTCGGACGGGCAAAACGACGAGGGACAGCGCTGCGTACAGGGGAAGGTCCTGTGCAGCTTCGGCTTTGTCCACCATCCCCGGCTTCGGCTTCGCGCCAGTGAAGTCACGGATTACACCTGCGACTGCTATCGCTTTTTTGAAAGCAGCGCCTTTTGCCCCCATTGCAGGGCGCTACTGACCCGGGTGTTGGGACAGGACAAGCCCGCCGCGCCGGAATCGAAGGCTCCTGCGCTGGAGATGGAGTGCCCTGTGCCGACGGCAGAACCGGCTGCGCTGGGGACAGAGCCCGATTTGCCAATGACGGAGTCTGCCGCACCGGAGGAAGAAGCTGCCGCGCCAGCGGGGGCCCCTGCCGTACCGGAGGAAAAATCTGCCCCAGAGGATGCGCTGCCTGTGTATACGCCTTCTGCCTGGGACGGCTGCCCTCGGACCATGCGGATCCTGTTCGGGCATGCGCTGGGGGACGGAGCGCCTGTGTGTTGGTATCCCAATGATACGGCGCGTATCTTCCATCCCAATATGGGGATCATCGGCACCATGGGCACCGGCAAGACGCAGCTGACTAAGTCTCTGGTAACCCAACTTTGCCGCCAGCAGCCCAACAACTTCGACGGCCATCCCCTGGGCATCCTGATCTTTGACTACAAGGGGGATTATAACGAGACAAAGCCTGACTTTGTGCAGGCCGCCGGCGCTCGGGTGCTCAAGCCGTATCATCTGCCCTTCAACCCCTTCTCACTGCAGGGCGTGCGCCGCAAGCCCCAGCTTCCCATCCACACGGCCAATGCCTTTACGGATATCATCGCCCGGATCTATGGGTTGGGGCCTAAACAGAGCGCCACGCTGCTGCGCTGCGTCGTCAGCGCCTATCAGAGCTGCGGCATCGAATCCTCCGACCCGTCCACCTGGGACCGCACCGCGCCAACCTTTGAACAGGTATATCAGGTGTATGCCGACGATGAATCCATCAAGAAAAACGACTCGCTGTATGCCGCCATGGACAAGCTGTTTCAATTCCAGGTGCTGGAGGGCGATCCCGACCGCACATCCTCCCTGTTCGGCCTGCTTCGCGGCGTTGTGGTGATAGATCTGTCCGGTTATGATACCGATATCCAGAATCTCATCGTGGCAATTACGCTGGAACTGTTCTATTCCCAGATGCAGAACACCGGGTCCAGCCAGACCGATCGGGATTTCCGCCAGTTGACCCGGTTCATTCTGGTGGACGAGGCGGACAACTTCATGTCGCAGAATTTCCCCGCCCTCAAGCGCATTATGAAGGAGGGCCGCGAGTTCGGCGTGGGCACCATCCTGTCCACGCAGTTCCTGCGTCACTTTGGCTCCGGAGACGACGACTATTCCAGCTATATCCTGACGTGGGTAGTCCATAACGTGTCCGATTTGAAGCGCTCGGACATTGACTTTGTGTTCAGGAGCTCCGCTGACCCGGAAGTATCGGAGCAGCTGTATCAGGGCATTAAGGCCATCGGCAAGCATCAGAGCATAGTCAAGGCCGGAAACGCTGCCGCGACGGCTGTACAGGATATGCCCTTCTGGCAGATCGCCGGCGATGAGGAACAGAGCTATCTACCCCCGTGTGAGATTTCCGAAGCGTAAAAATTCTCCGCAATGTGAAAAGCAGCCATGAGCGATATAGCCGCCGTGCTATCGTACTTGTGGCTGCTTTTTCTCTGTCTGCCGTTTGTTTCCCTTTTTTCGTCTGCCTGCCATTGTGCACAGGCTATCGAGTACGACCTTGTGGGCTGCATTCCCACGGATGAGCTGCTAAAAGCGGAACAGACATGACCGAGATCATGCCTGTTCCAGGAAATTTGAATTTTACTGTCTTATCAGCAGGGACGCCGCGTCCCGTTTTTATACGTTTGATTTACCGCTCCATAATGGGGTAACCCTGGGCCCGCAGCGCCTCGTACATCTCCTGCACATGGGCGGCGTCCCGGGTCTCCACCAGCAGATGGACCACACAGGAGCCCACGGGAGCCTTCAGATTGCCCCGCTCGTGGTTTACCTCCAGCACATTGACGCCCATATCGGACACGATGTTCAACAAGGTGGCCAGGGTTTTGGGCTGGTCGGGCAGAACGGTGGCGAAGTTGGCGGTGCGCCCGGCCTTGGCCAGCCCCCGGGTGATGATGCGCTCCAGCATGGTCACGTCTACGTTGCCGCCGGACAGCAGGGCGCACACGGTCTTGCCCCGCAGGTCTACCTTGCCGTACATGGCTGCGGCGATACCCACGGCTCCGGCGCCCTCGGACACCAGCTTCTGCTTTTCCAGCACAGAGAGAATGGCCCCGGCGATTTCCGTCTCGCTGACGGTGACCACCTTGTCCACATACTGGCGGCACATCTCGAAGGTCAGGTCGCCGGGGGTCTTGACCTGGATGCCGTCGGCGATGGTGTGGACGCTGGGCAGGGTCAGAATGTGTCCGGCCTCCAGGGAGTCCACCATGCTGGCGGCTCCGGCGGCCTGCACGCCGATGACCTGGCAGGAGGGCTTCAGATGCTTCACGGCATAGGCCAGGCCCGAAATAAGCCCGCCGCCGCCGATGGGTACCAGGATCACGTCCACATCCGGCAGCTGCTCCAGAATCTCCAGGCCGATGGTGCCCTGTCCGGCCATGACCCGATAGTCGTCAAAGGGATGAATAAACGTCAGCCCCTGCTCATCCCGCAGGCGCACAGCCTCGGCATAGGCATCGTCATACACGCCGTCCACCAGCACCACATTGGCCCCGTAGCTGCGGGTGGCCTGGATCTTGGAAATGGGGGCGGCGGCAGGGATGCAGATGGTGGCGGGGATGTGCATATCCCGGGAGGCAAAGCCCACGCCCTGGGCATGGTTGCCCGCGGAGCAGGCGATGACGCCCCGGCGCTTCTCCTGGTCGGACAGGGTGGCGATCTTATAGTATGCGCCCCGCAGCTTGAAGGCGCCGGTCTTTTGCAGGCAGTCGGCCTTCAGATAGAAGCTGCAGTCCGGCACCAGGCCCGGAGCGTGCAGCACGGGAGTCTGATTGATGACGGGAGAGAGCACCCGGCGGGCGTCCTGGAGCATTTCCATAGAGATCATATGATTGCCTCCTTGGTTTTGTTGTATATACAAAAAACTATTTTTTGTGCTTGTGCCGTGTACTATAATGATAACCTCTACGGGAGAAAATGTCAATTCCCCTGTTGCCCCCGGGGCAAAATTTTTCGCTCCCGGGAAATGAAAAATAAGAACGGCGGGATAGCCGTTCTCATTTTTCTCTGTCGGCCGGAGAGCGCGGCAGATCACTTTTTCCGCTGCCGCTTTTCGATCTGCCTGCCGGCCCATTGGGCCAGCTTCAGGCAGGCGGCAGCGGTGACAGCCAACAGGGCGCCGCCTGCGGCCAGTTGTTTTTTCAAGTTCATAATCAATACGCCAGTTTCTCGGTGAGATACGCCTTCAGCTCACTGATGGGAATGCGCACCTGCTCCATGGTGTCCCGCTCACGGACGGTGACGCACCGGTCGCCGGGGTTTTCGCCGTCGCCTACGGTATCAAAGTCCACGGTAATGCAGAAGGGGGTGCCGATCTCGTCCTCCCGGCGATAGCGCTTGCCGATGGAGCCGGTTTCGTCGAAGTCCAGCATAAAGTCCTTGCACAGATCGTTGTAGATCTCCATGGCGGGCTCGGACAGCTTCTTGCTCAGGGGCAGGATGGCAGCCTTATAGGGGGCCAGAGCCGGGTGCAGGTGCAGCACCACGCGAACGTCGTCCTTGCCGTTTTTATCCTGGCCCACCACCTCCTCGTCATAGGCGTCGCACAGCACCGCCAGAACGCTGCGCTCCACGCCCAAAGACGGCTCCACCACATAGGGGATGTACCGCTGGTTGGTCTCGGGGTCAAAATAGGTCAGGTCCTTGCCGGAGGTGTTCTGATGTTGGGTCAGGTCATAGTCGGTGCGGTCCGCCACGCCCCACAGCTCGCCCCAGCCGAAGGGGAACAGGAACTCGAAGTCCGTGGTGGCCTTGGAATAGAAGCACAGCTCCTCGGGATCGTGGTCCCGCAGGCGCAGGTTCTCGTCCTTCAGGCCGATGCCCAGCAGCCAGTTGTGGCAGAAGGTCCGCCAATACTGGAACCACTCCAGGTCAGTTCCGGGCTTGCAGAAGAACTCCAGCTCCATCTGTTCAAACTCCCGGACACGGAAAATGAAGTTGCCGGGGGTGATTTCGTTGCGGAAGGACTTGCCGATCTGGCACACGCCGAAGGGCAGCTTGCGGCGGGTGGTGCGCTGGGTGTTGACGAAGTTGGTGAAAATGCCCTGGGCCGTCTCGGGCCGCAGATACACGGTGTTCTTGGCATCCTCGGTGACGCCCTGGAACGTCTTGAACATCAGGTTGAACTGGCGGATATCGGTGAAATTATGCTTGCCGCAGGAGGGGCAGGGGATGTTGTGCTCCTCAATGAAATCCTTCATCTCCTGCTGGGAGAACGCGTCGATGGGCTTGGGCAGCTCCACTTTTTCCTGCTGGCACCAGTCCTCGATGAGCTTGTCGGCCCGGAAGCGCTCCTTGCATTCCCGGCAGTCCATCAGAGGATCGGAGAAGCCGGACAGATGGCCGCTGGCCACCCAGGTCTGGGGGTTCATGAGGATGGCGGCATCCTGCCCCACGTTGTAGGGATTCTCCTGGACAAACTTCTTCCACCAGGCCCGTTTCACGTTATTTTTCAGCTCCACGCCCAGGGGACCGTAGTCCCAGGTGTTGGCCAGGCCGCCGTAGATCTCGGAGCCGGCGAAGATGAAGCCCCGGTTTTTGCACAGGGCCACGATCTTGTCCATGGTCTTTTCCGTGTTTTTCATGTGTCAAATCTCCTTTATGTGATGTTTTTGGATGCAAAATAAAAGCCGCCCCGAGCCATAACAGCTCAGGGCGAACGAAATAACGTCCGTGGTTCCACCTGAATTTGGATATATCCACACTCTTGCGCCGGTAACGGGGCGTCCGGCGGGCATTTCCTCCCGCGGCTCCGGGCTGCCGCACCCATCATCGCCTGTAACAGCATGAGGATACCATGTTTTTCCCGCCGCGTCAAGGAAAATTTGCGGCCTATTCCAGGGACATGATATACACCTGGCAGGGATTTTCCTCATCCCACAGGGTGGGGAATACCTCAAAATCCCGGAAGCCCAGGGCCAGATAGAACTGGTTGGTCCGGTCGTACTCCTCGTATTTCCCCATCTGCACGGTTTTCACCTGCATAAAGGCATACCCGGCCCCGGCGGCGGCCTCCCTGGCCTGCCGGAACAGCTGGCGGCCTATGCCTCGGCGGTGATACTCCTTCCGAACGCCCATGACATACAGCTCCACAGTGGCGTTTCCTGTTTCCTTCAGATACAGAAAACCCACCGGCCTGTTCCGGTCATAGGCGTAGAAGAATATCCTGCCTGCGCTTTCCCGGATATACGCCTCCCGGGCCTCCGGAATGCCGAACCACTCCGGCAGCGCCTCCAGAATCAGGCGCGTTACGGCCTGTTTTTCCGTCGAATCGGTAAGCTGTCTGATCTCCATAAATCCCCTCCGTCACATGGGAGACGTGCCCCACAGGTATCCCAGTTCGGCTGTGCCGACGGCCATAACGACCAACGCCCAGCCGCCCAGTGCCTTGCGCCCGGACCGGAAGGCAATGACCGCAAGGCCGGTCAGGGCCAGACAGGCAAGCAGTAAAATAACGGTAAACCCCATGACAGCCGCCTTGGACCCAATCTTAAAGCTTCCAACATTCTATCACGCATGGGTGCAGAATGCAACCTGGAGCAGGAATTAAAAAGACGGGACGTCCTTAGAGCCGGAAAAAAGGACGTCCTCTCGGGACGTCCTTTGGTTTGGCTTCATCAACCGATCTGATTCAGCTTCAGAGTCAGAGCGCTCTTCTTGTGGGCTGCATTGTTCTTGTGCATCAGACCCTTGGCAGCGGCCTTGTCGATGGACTTCACTGCGACCTTGTAAGCGCCCTCGGCCTCGGTGCGATTGCCTTCCACGGCAGCAGCCTCGAACTTCTTGATAGCAGTCTTCAGCGCAGACTTGTTGGCCTTGTTGCGAGCGTTACGAACCTCGGCGATCAGCACGCGCTTCTTAGCAGACTTGATATTCGGCAAACCAAACACCTCCCCGGCGATAAATTTTCTTGCACGGGCACTTAAATACCCAGGCAGGATAGTATTTTATCACCTTTGCCAGAAAATTGCAAGCACTTTTTGAAATTTATCTGTAGTTTTTCGTATAATTTCTTCTCTCCCGGGGAAACTGGGCTATAGCCACAATATTTGGTGTTTTCTGGGGGGCGATGACCATAGATATGAGCATGACACGAACGGACCTGGCGCTGGAATCCGTCCAGGCCGCTGCAAAGGCGGCCCGGGAGGACGCAGTTCCCGGGGTCAGCAGCCAGGAGAACCGGCGGGAAGGCTATGCCATAACACACATCCGGATCGACAGCGACGTCGGGGCTCAGGCGCTGGGGAAGCCTGTGGGCCGGTATGTTACCGTGGACCTGGGGCCGTATTTCCGCCGGGAGGAGGACTATTTTGACCGGGGCGTCCGGTGTCTGGCGCAGGAGCTGCGGGGAATGCTGCCGGAGGGACCGGTGCTGGCGGCGGGCCTGGGGAACCGGGCCATGACCTGCGACGCCGTGGGCCCGGCGGTGGTGGACAATCTGTTGGTGACCCGCCACATGATCCGGGCCATGCCCCGGCAGTTCGCGGATTTCCGCCCGGTGGCGGCAGTGTGCCCCGGCGTTCTGGCCCGCACGGGCATGGAAGCCCTGGAGCTGGTGCGGGGAGCCGTGGAGCGGGTGCATCCGGCGGCGGTGATCGCCGTGGACGCTCTGGCTGCCCGGGACAGCGCTCACCTGTGTGCCACGGTCCAGCTGTCGGACACGGGGCTGGTGCCCGGCTCCGGCGTGGGCAACCGCCGCAGCGCCCTGGATCAGGGTACCCTGGGGGTGCCGGTCCTTGCCGTGGGTATCCCCACAGTGGTGGATGTGGACCCGGAGGCAGGGTTGTTTCTGACGCCCCGGGATATTGACCAGCGCATCCGGGAGCTGGGCCGCCTGCTGGGCTATGGCATCACCTTGGCTCTCCAGCCGTCGCTGACGGCGGCAGACGTGACTGCCCTGCTGGGGTAGAAACCATCAAAGGTGCGGACCAACGGTCCGCACCTTTGATGGTTTCTGGGATGATAGTGATTACTTCTTGATTTCCCCGTTAGCGGCGGCAGTCAGATAGGCGTTGATGAACCCGTCGATATCGCCGTCCATGACGGCCTGGATGTTGCCCATTTCATAGCCGGTGCGGGTGTCCTTGGCCAGGGTGTAGGGCATGAACACATAAGAGCGGATCTGGCTGCCCCACTCGATCTTCATCTGCACACCCTTCAGGTCGCTGACCTTTTCGGCGTGCTGCTGCATCTTCAGCTCCGCCAGCTTGGCCCGCAGCATCTTCATGGCGTTGTCACGGTTCTGGAACTGGCTGCGCTCCGTTTGGCAGAACACCACGATGCCCGTGGGCAGGTGGGTCAGGCGGACGGCGGAGGAGGTCTTGTTGATGTGCTGGCCGCCGGCGCCGCTGGAGCGGCAGGCCTGCATCTCGATGTCCTCAGGCCGGATCTCGATCTCGCTGTCGTCGTCCAGCTCGGGCATGACCTCCACGGCGGCGAAGCTGGTCTGCCGCCGGGCGTTGGCGTCGAAGGGAGATACACGGACCAGTCGATGCACGCCGTTCTCGCTCTTGAGATAACCGTAGGCGTTGTCGCCCTCGATGAGGATGGTGGCGGACTTGATGCCTGCCTCGTCGCCTGCCTCGTAGTCCATCAGCTGATAGGTGTAGCCGTGGCGCTCAGCCCAGCGGGTGTACATGCGGTAGAGCATCTCGGTCCAGTCCTGGGCCTCGGTGCCGCCTGCACCGGCGTGGAAGGTGAGAATGGCGTTATTGGCGTCGTATTCACCGGACAGCAGCGCTGCCAGACGCCGCTCGCTGATTTCCTTTTCCAGGTTCTCGTACCCGCCGGTGACTTCCGGCAGCAGGGAGGCATCGTCCTCCTCCTGGGCCATTTCACACAGGGTCACGGTGTCCTCCCACTCGGACACCAGCCGGTCATACTTCTTGATGCGGTGCTCCAGACGCTTGATCTGCTGAGACACCTTCTGGCTGTGCTCGATGTTGTTCCAGAAGCCCTCCTGCTCCGTTTCGGCCTGGAGGTTCTTCAGCTCCTGGCGATCCTTGGGGATGCCCAGGGCCTTCTCCAGCTCCCGCAGAGTGGGCTCCAGGGCCTGGAGCTTCTGTTTGTACTCGTCGTATTCAATGACTGCCATAGATGGTCGTCTCCTTATCGAAAAATTCCTTAGCCTATCCATTATAGCCGGATATGGCCATTCTGTAAAGGAAAATATACCATTACCAGGAATTTTCTTTACAGGATGAAGCCGCCGTCGCAGGTGAGGACCTGGCCGGTGATAAAGGATGCCTGCTCCCCGGCCAGGAAGGCCACGGCGTGGGCAATGTCCTCCGGTGTGCCCAGGCGGCCCAGGGGCGTTTCCTGAGCCAGCTGCGGCAGTACCTCCGGCGGCAGGGCATCCAGCATATCCGTGCGGATAACGCCGGGTGCCACGCAGTTGACCCGGATGTGGGTAGGGGCCAGCTCCATGGCCAGGGAGCGGGTCAGGCCGATCAGCGCCGCCTTGGTGCAGGAGTATGTCACCTCACAGCTGGCGCCCCGCTGACCCCAGATGGAGGAAATGTTCACGATGCAGCCTGCGTGCTGGTGGAGCATGTGGGGCAGCACCGCCTGGATGGTGTGGAACGCGCCGTCCACATTGACGGAGAAGTACCGGTGCCACAGCTCCGGGGTGATGTCCTGGAACAGGGCCTGCCCCGCTACACCGGCGTTGTTCACCAGCAGCGATACCGGGCCGAAGGTTTCCTCCACCTGCCGCACCATGGCCGTCACCTGGTCCTGTTGAGACACGTCGGCCTGGACCATCATGGCCCGGCAGTTCTCTGCTGTCAGCTGCTCCAGCAGCGACCGGGCGCAGTCCTCCCGGAGCCGATAGTTGATGCACACGGCCCAGCCCTGCCGGGCCAGCTCCGCCGCCACAGCCCGGCCGATGCCCCGGGACGAGCCCGTTACCAGCGCGATTTTTTCCATGATGTTTGTCCTCCTGGGTGGTTTTGAGAAAAGTATAGCAAAAAAAAAGAAACTTGGCAAGAAAACTGTTGACAAATACGGGCAAACCGTGTAAAATACATACTGTTCCGCGCGGTTAGCTCAGCTGGTAGAGCACATGCTTGACGTGCATGGGGTCACAGGTTCGAGTCCTGTACCGCGCACCATACGCAAAAGCCCTGAAATCACTAAGGTTTCGGGGCTTTCGTTATTTTAAAGTACGCAGGGCCTGGCCCTCTGAAACGGGTATGGACAGCTTTTGGCCTGCGTGGTATAATATCCGAAGAATTTAAGGCTTTCACTTTTGAAGGAGGATGCTCTATGAATTGTCTTGTTTTGCTTTCGGGCTGCGGCGTAAAGGACGGATCCTGCCCTGAGGAGGTGGCACTGACCTACACCGCTCTGGAAAAATATGGGTGCGCCTATCAGCCTGTGGCGGATGATATCCCGGTGCTCACCGTGGATCATCTGACGGGCCAGCCTGATCAGGAACGCCAGATCCTGAAAGAATCTGCTCGCCTGGGCCGCGGGATGCTGCGGAAAATTCGGGATGTTTGCTGGGAGGATTACGACGCACTGGTGATACCCGGCGGACTGGGACTGCTGACCAATTACCAGCACTCCCAGGCTGTGGCTGACTGTGTCCGGTATTTTGCTGCCGCCAGCAAGCCTATTGCAGCCATGTGCGCCGGTATCGACTTCCTTCGGGGCCTGTTGGGCGGCAATCTGCTGCTGGAAGAGGTGCCGCCGATGAAGGCGACGGAATACTGCTGCGACCGGCAGAAGAAGATTTTCTACACGCCTGCCTTCAAAAAGACCGACTCCTGCTATGAGATCATGCAGGGCATCGATGCCATGATCGCGGACTTTGCAAAGACTTCCGCCTGAAAAAATCCCGCTGCCATATCGGACCGGGGTCATAAGAAAGTAATATCGTATTTTCTCGGGAACGGCGTGGCTTCGGTCACGCCGTTCCCTGTTTCAGCAGTTCCTCAATGAGAAGGGCTGAACTGTTCCAACGCTTCCAAACTTTTTTTGGTTTTTTTGAAAAAATTTCGGAATGGATGGGATTGATTTAAGGTAGTTATACCTGAAAGCTGTGAATGAATCTATTGCTTTCCGTGACGGCAAAAAAATAACGGGTATCTAGCTCTCACCAGATACCCGTTATTTTTTTGCCAATCCCGCCTGACAGATGCTCATTTCGTAATTCTTAGAATTACTGTCTTATGAGCACCCATACGATGGCGGACGGCGTTTTTATCAGCTTTTCACTTGGCTTACTCAGCCTTCTGGGCGGCGTCCTTTTCGGCAGCAGCCTTGGCGGCAGCGGCCTTCTTCTCGGCGGCAGCCTTCTGAGCAGCCTTGAACTTCTCCTTCTCCTCGGGGGTGGGGATAGGCTCAATGGCGTTGCGGGGGCAGGCCTTGGCGCACATGGTGCAGCCCTTGCACTTGGTATAGTCGATGACAGCCACGTTGTTGACCACATGGATGGCGTCGAACTTACAGGTGCGCTGGCACAGACCGCAGCCGATGCAGGAGTTGGCGCAGACCTTGGTAACGGCGGGGCCCTTGTCCTTGTTGGAGCAGTTGACGAACACCTTCTTGGAATAGGGGACCTCCACGATCAGCTTCCGGGGGCAGGCCTCGCGGCAGGCGCCGCAGTTGGTGCACTTTTCCTTGTCCACCACGGCAACGCCGTTTTCGCCCACATGGATGGCGTCGAACTTACAGGCGGCCACACAGGAGCCGAAGCCCAGGCAGCCGTACTTGCAGGCCAGCGCGTCACCGGCCAGGACCTTGGTGGCGGCCAGGCAGTCGTTGACGCCGCGATACTCGAAGTTCTTCACCGCATTGACGCCGCCGTTGCACAGAACGTGGGCCACCATCTTCTCGCCGGAGGGAGCCTCCAGACCCATAATGGCCGCGATCTTGGCAGCGCCCTCGGCGCCGGCGGGAGCGCAGGCGTTGATGGGGGCCTTGCCGGCCAGAATGGCCTCAGCGCAGCCGCCGCAGCCGGGATAGCCGCAGCCGCCGCAGTTGGCGCCGGCCAGACATGCCTGGATCTCGGGCAGGCGGGGATCCACCTCTACCTCAAAGACCTTGGCGGCCACCGCCAGGATCAGGCCGAACACGATGGCAAGAGCGCCAAGGATCACAACGGCCCAAATGACAGTAGTAAATTCCATAATTCTTCCTCCTTACCAGACCTTCAGGCCGCTGAAGCCCATGAAGGCCAGAGCCATCAGGCCGGCGGTGACCAGCGCGATGGGGAAGCCCTCGAAGGACTTGGGACTGTCGCTGGAAACCTCCAGCTGCTCGCGGACGGCGGCAAACAGGAAGATGGCCAGCAGGAAGCCCAGACCACCGGTGATGCCGTAGACCACGGACCCGATGAAGTTGTAGTCATTCTGCACGTTCAGCAGGGCGACGCCCAGCACGGCGCAGTTGGTGGTGATCAGGGGCAGGTACACGCCCAGGGCGGTGTACAGGGTGGGGATGTTCTTCTTCAGGAACATTTCCACGAACTGCACCAGACCGGCGATGACCAGGATGAAGGCCACGGTCTGCATGAACTCCAGGTGCAGAGGGATGAGGATCAGGTTCACCAGGTAGCAGAATGCGGAGGCCAGACCCATAACGAAGGTCACGGCCGCGCCCATGCCCACGGCGGTGTCGATCTTCTTGGACACGCCCAGGAAGGGGCAGCAGCCCAGGAACTGGGCAAAGATAAAGTTATTGGTCAGGATAGCGCCAAGAGAAATGGCGAGCAGAGTCGTAATAGACATAGCTTACTTGGCCTCCTTTTTCTTTTCGCTCTTGGCCAGGGCCCACTGCATCAGGGCGATCAGGGCGCCCAGGGTCAGGAAGCCGCCGACAGGCAGAGTCAGCAGCTTGATGCCGAACTCCTCGGGGAAGATGGTGATGCCGGGGGCGCTGCCCAGTCCGCCGCCGCCCAGCAGGCCGCCGCCGAACTTGCCGGAGCCCAGCAGCTCGCGGAACACGCACATGATGATCAGGACGATGGTATAGCCGATGCCCTGGCAGATGCCGTCCACCGTGGAAGCGCCCACCGTGTTCTTGGAGGCAAAGGCCTCGGCACGGCCCAGGATGATGCAGTTCACCACGATCAGGGGGATGAACACGCCCAGGGAGTTGGACAGGGCGGGAACGAACGCCTTGAGCAGCAGGTCCACGCAGGTAACGAAGCCGGCGATGACCACGATGAAGCAGGCGATACGGACCTCATTGGGGATGATCTTGCGCAGCAGTGCGATGAAAATGTTGGAAAGGGTCAGGATGATCAGCACGGACACGCCCATGCCCAGGCCGTTGAAGAACGACGTGGTGATGGCCATGGTGGAGCACATACCCAGCAGCTGCACCAGCACGGGGTTCTGGGTGATCAGGCCCTCTTTGAATTGCTTGCCAAAGTTCATATTGCAGCTCCTCCTTTCTTAGCCCAGAGCTTCCACGGCAGCCAGGGCGGCGTTGGCGCCCATGGTGATGCCCTTGGTGGAAACGGTGGCACCGGAGACGGCGGTGATGTTGCTGCCCACCATCAGGGAGCCGGCGCCGGACATGCCGATAAACTGATCCAGGACGGGGGTACCGGCAGCGTTGGGCTTGTTCTCAACGACCTTGGTGCCGATGCCGGAGGTCTCGGAGTGGCTGACCACAGAGATGCCGGTGATGGCCTTGTTGGCATCGATGCCCACCATCATGGTGATGGTGCCCTGGGAGCCGGAGGCGGAGACCTTGGCCACATAGCCGGCCTCGGCGCCGCCGTTGGTGACACCGTAGAGCTCGGTGATGGTGCCGCCCTGGGCCTTAGCCGCGGCCACCACGTCGTCGGTCAGATCCAGCGCGTCGGTGAACTCGCTGCCCTCGGGGACAACGGCGCTCATGGCCACGCGGGTCTTTTCCGCATCGATGGCGGCGATCTTGTCCTTAGTGACGCCGTTGACCAGGCCCAGCAGGAAGGCCGTGATCAGGGAAATAACGGTCAGGGTGCCGGCGACCTTCAGAATAAACTTACCGGAGATCTTCATTTTGCAGCCGCCTCCTTCTTTTCTTTCTTGGGAGCACCGTAGATGGTGGGACGGATGTACTTATCCAGCAGCCAGGTGGTGCAGTTCATGATCAGGATGGAATAGCAAACGCCCTCGGGATAGGAGCCGAAGCGGCGGATGAAGCAGGTCAGCAGGCCGCAGCCGATGCCGAAGATGATCTGGCCGGGCTTGGTGACGGGAGAGGTGGCGTAGTCGGTAGCCATGAAGATGGCGCCCAGCATCAGGCCGCCGCCGAACACGTTGTACAGCATGTAGTCCACGCCGGAGATGCCGGCAGGAGCGGCGATGAGGGTCAGGATGGCCACGGTGGCAATGTAGGCCACGGGGATGTGCCAGGAGATGACCTTGCGGATCACCAGGTACACGCCGCCCAGCAGCAGCATCAGCGCGGAAACCTCGCCCAGGGAGCCGCCGACGCGGCCCAGGAACATATCCACCACGGAATAGGTGCTGGTGAGGGTGGCAAAGTCGCCGTTCTTCATCATGGCCAGGGGGGTGGAGGAGGTGACGGCATCAGCATTGGAGCCGAAGGCGGACAGCTTGCTCATGGGCACGGCCCAGGTGGTCATGGCCGTGGCATAGCTGGCCAGCAGAGCGGCACGGCCCGCCAGAGCGGGGTTGAGGAAGTTGCAGCCGATGCCGCCGTACAGCTGCTTGACCACCACAATGGCGAAGAACGCGCCGATGATGATCATCCAATAGGGCAGCGTGGGGGGGCACACAAAGGCCAGCAGCATACCGGTGACCACGGCGGACAGGTCGCCAATGGACTGGGGCTTTTTCAGGAGCTTGCGATAGCCCCACTCCCAGAACACGCAGGCGGCCACGGACACCAGCGTCAGCGCCAGGGCGCGGAAGCCGAATACGAACACGCTCATAGCCAGGGCGGGGATCATGGCGATGATCACGTCCATCATGATGGTCCGGGTGCTCTCGCTGGACCGGATGTGGGGGGAGGAGGACGCGATCAGCTTCAAATTCTTGTAATCGGTCATGGTTTACGCCTCCTTCTTTTCGGCGGCGGCCTTCTCGGCCTCTGCCTTGGCCTTGGCGGCCATTCTTTCGTTGTTGACTTTCTGCTTGCCCATGCGGAAGGCGTGGGTCAGCGGCAGACGGGCGGGGCAGGTGTAGGCGCAGGCGCCGCACTCGATGCAGTCCATGCCGTGCAGGGTGTTCTGCCAGGTGTCCACGTCGCCCTTCATCAGATACTTATACATGAACACAGGCTCCAGGCGCATGGGACATACGCCCACGCACTTGCCGCAGCGGATGCACTGGGGATGCTCCTCATACTGCTCCTCGTCGCCGGCGAAGGCCAGCATGGCGCCGGTGCCCTTGCCCACGGTGACGTCCAGGTTGTACTGGGCCAGGCCCATCATGGGGCCGCCCATGATCAGCTTATAGGTCTCTTCCTTCAGGCCGCCGCAGGCGTCGAACAGCTTGGTGATGGGGGTGCCGATGGGGCACTCCAGGTTCTTGGGCTCGATCACGCCGGAGCCGGACACAGTGACCACCTTGCTGACAACGGGCATGCCGGTGTAAACGGCCTTGTAAATGGAGCAGGTGGTGTTCAGGTTGAAAATGCAGCAGCCGGCGTCGGCAGGCAGCTTGCCGGAGGGAACCTGGCGGCCGGAGATGGCCTGGCACAGCTGCTTTTCAGCGCCCTGGGGATAGCGGGTATGCAGGACCTCTACCACCACGGGAGCCTTCAGCTCGGCAATCGTCTTGTTAAGCACGTCGGCCGCGTTTTGCTTGTTGGCCTCGATGCCGATGTACACATGCTCCACGCCGAAGCACTTGGCCAGCAGGGTAGCGCCCTTGATGACCTGCTCGGGCCGCTCCAGCATGGTGCGGTGGTCGCCGGTGATGTAGGGCTCGCACTCGGCGGCGTTGATGATGACATAGTCCACCTTGCCGAGACCGGAGCTGATCTTCACATGGGTGGGGAAGGTCGCGCCGCCCTGGCCCACGATACCGGCGTTTTTGACGATCTCCACCAGCTGCTCAGGCGTCAGGCTGTCGGGATCGGCAACGGGATGAATGTCCGGGCACACGGTGTTCTGGAAGTCGTTCTCGATGACCACGGACATCATGGTCCCGCCCATGGAGAAGGGACGGGGCTCCACCGCCTTCACCGTGCCGGATACGCTGGCATGGATGGGAGCGGACACGAAACCGCCGGGTTCACCGATCTTCTGACCGATGGTCACCTTGTCGCCCACCGCAACGATGGGCTTGCAGGGTGCACCGATGTGCATAGACATGGGAATGACCACCTCAGCCGGGGCTGCCAGCTGCTCGATGGCCTTTTCATTGGTCGCGGCCTTCATATCATTGGGATGAACGCCGCCAAAGAAAGCTTGTGCCATTGTCTTCACCTCATCTTACTACTGGGTGGCCCTATGCCACCACATACTGCTCTAAATTCTACACCAGATTTGTCCTCTTGTCCACCCCCTGTATTCCGGTTTTCTGTGGAATTTGCGGCTTTTTGTCTTATTCTTAGCATTTGCGGAGGATTTGAGCGGAATATTTATCCAAAACTGCCTGAGATTTCCTGAAAAGGAACCGGTCTTGTGTTCACGGGACTGTTGTGGTATACTATGCGCGGGAAAACAGATATAGCCGCCCGGTAGGCGGCGTGAGAAAGGAAGTGCTTTCATGCCCGATCGCATTCAAATAAAAGAGGAAGCCAAGCAGGTGGTCCGCGGGGCGCGGGTCAACGCGTATCTGGTGACGCTGATCGTTCTGGCGGTCACCGGCCTGCTGGAGGCGCTGGACTCCTATGTGGGCGCGTCCAGAACCGTGGACCAGGTCGCGGAGCTCTATGGCCAGCAGGCGGCGGCCATGCTGCCCGCCTTCCCGGAGTTCCCCGTGCTGCTGATGGCCTTTGTGGCGGCAGTGAACTGGCTGGCTCAGGTCATCATCAATGCCGGATGGTCCATTTATCATCTGGGCGTGCGGCAGGGAAAGGAAATGCCCTACGGCTGTCTGCTGGACGGGTTCGCCTTCCTGGGGAAGCTGATCCTGCTGAACATCGTCATGGGGATCTTTGTCTATCTCTGGTCCCTTCTGTTCCTCATCCCCGGCATCATTGCCCAGTACCGGTACCGGTTCGCCATTTATAATCTGTGCGAGAATCCGGAGATCGGCATTCTGGAGGCCATCAACATGAGCAAGGCCCAGACAGCAGGCTTCAAGGGTACGCTGTTTGTGCTGGACCTGTCCTTCCTGGGATGGTCCATCCTGTGCTGGCTGACTCTGGGCATTCTGAACATCTGGATCGCTCCCTACAGGGAACAGGCCAACGTGGGTTATTTCCAGGAGATCAAGAAAGTCAAGGGCATCGGCTATCAACCGCCCCAGGACGGCGGAGAGGACGACGAATTCCGTCCCATCGACCCCTTCGGGCCCAGCTATTAAAACAAGTGAGATAAGCCCAAATGCCCCCGGAGCAGCGCTCCGGGGGCATTGGATATGATGGCCTCTTATTTCTTTCAGAAAGCCCAGGTGCCGTTCCGGAACAGGGGCACGGTCCGGCCATCCTCACACACGGCGTCGATGGACAGGTCCGCCGAGCCGATCATGAAGTCCTCGTGGACCATGGAGTCGTTGACGCCCAGGCTGCGGCACTCATCCAGGGTCTTGCTCTGGAAGTCGCGGATGGTATCGGCAAAGCCCATGCCCAGAGCCAGGTGGCAGCAGGCGTTCTCGTCGAACAGCGTGTTGTAGAACAGCAGGCCGGACTGGTTGATGGGGGAATCAAAGGGCACCAGCGCGCACTCACCCAGATAGCAGCTGCCCTGGTCCATGGTGATGAGCTTGGTCAGCAGCTCGTTGTTGACCTGGGCGTTCCACTCCACGGCCTTACCCTGGTGGAAGCGGATCCAGAAGTTGTCGATGAGCTGGCCTTGGTAGCTCAGGGGCTTGGTGGAGTAAACAATGCCCTCGGCCTGACCCTTCATGGGAGAGGTGAAGCACTCCTCGGTGGGGATGTTGGGGTTGAAGAAGATGCCCTGGAGGCTGGTCTCGCCGCCGCCGCAGAACTGCCCCTCCGGAATGAGGCCCACGGTCAGGTCCGTGCCGTTGGCGCTCCTGTACTTCAGCTGGCGGATGTGCAGGCTGTTGAGATACTGGCAGCGGTCATGCAGGTCCTTGTTGTGGGCGTCCCAGGCGGCCACGGGGTCGTCATCCACGCGGCTGGTGGCCAGGATGGCCTCCCACAGCTTCTCCATAGCCTGACTGGTACGCAGGCCGGGGAACAGCTTCCTGGCCCAGGCCGCGCCGGGTACGGCGGCAATGCACCACTGATACTTGTTCTCGATCTGGTCCCGGTATTTGCGGATGGTGGGATAGGTCCGCTGCTGGGCCTTGGCCATCTTCTCCTGATTGATGCCCTTCAGTCCGTCGGGGTCCTCCGACAGCAGGTAAATGCGGCAGGGGATGGTGTCCACATAGTGCTGCCAGCGGGCCTCCTCATAGTTGTCCAGCTTGGACAGGGTGGTCAGGGTGCGATAGCGGTAGTGGAGCTTTTGCAGGGGCTGATAGCTCCAGTCCACCACCACCTTCTTGGCCCGGCGCTTATAGCACTCCTCCACCAGCATTTTTACGAACTCCGGCTGGTCCAGGTCGGCGGCGATGAACACCTCTTGCCCGGGCTGCACATTGACGCCGGTCTGGGCGATGAGCTGGGCGTATTTGCGCAAAACGGTTTTTTTCATGGTAGTGATTCCCCCTGTAGTACAAAATAACGGAGACATTATACCATCAGCGGACAATCTTAAAAAGAGGCTTTTGTGAATTTTGTGGAATGGGATGGCAAAACGTCCCCGCGGCATCAGACCGCGGGGACGTTTTGCTATAGGCCGCTGTCAGTATCTCAACAGCCTGCACATCCGCCAGCTGAAGTACAGGAGCGCCAACAGCACCGCGATGCAGCGGCTTCTGATCGACCTGTGTTTCATGGTGGTTCTATAAAAACGCTGTCTTTGATACGATAAGGTACAATAAGTTGCGCAAATTGAAAAGAGCAAAAAAGGAGACATAGCTTGCAGGCTCTGGTAGAATGAAGTCACGACACACCATTCTGAAAGGAGACAGCAAACTATGTCCGAGAAAATTGTACAGCTAAACGAGGAAGTAATCAAGGGCCAAATCAAGGAATTAGTTCGAGTTCAAGCGGCATGCGCATTTTTTCGCGGCGCGGCTTTCCAAAAACAGGAAACAGGAAATATCTGCATAGCCGGCCTTTGGCAGGCGGATACTATCTGTGCAACATTTGCATCGACTGGAGGAATTTGATATATGAAAGCTACAGGCATTGTCAGACGTATTGATGACCTGGGGCGGGTGGTCATCCCCAAGGAGATTCGCCGCACCATGCGTATCCGCGAAGGCGACCCGTCACAGATAACATTGGCACGATGGGAAAGATTCTGCTTCGCCATGCTGGATCTGTCAAAAAGGTGGGGACTGGATTGTACATAGTGACGGAGGATGTGGGCAAGAGCGTGGGGATTCGGAAGGGGTGGAATGGAGGGAAATGACCGAGAAAGATAAGGAGGCTTGACGCAGCACGTCAAGCCTCCTTGCTGTTTACTTCAATAAATCCGCCAGATAGCCTTCGTCCTTTTTATGAGCACTGTGCGTTTGCTTGTACCTTTTGATGGCCTTTTATACGTTGCGCAGTAATGCTAAAAATGTTAAAATTAGAGTAGAATCTTCCCTTCGATTTTCTCGAAAAGGAGCTGACGAATATGCGGCGAGAAACAGTGCAGGAAAAATCATTTCACGATATGCTGCCGCCCCTCTTTGCCGCCATTGCCCAAGTATCGTTTAGCTATCAAGACATGCTGCGAGTTGCGCAAGAGAACTTAAAGACATTTTACGGAGATCGTGCTGATTGGGAGAAGTGCATTGAAAGCTATTTTCACAGTGCAGAATACCACGGTAATTGCCACTATGTAAGCACCTGCGAAGATATACCCATCGTGACAACCGGACAACTGCACAGGATGATCCAAGAAGATGAGCAGTATCAAGCCAGAGTTAATGAATTCCTGGATTTTCAACAAGTAATTGCGGCAGATAGACAATCAGTTGCGTTGGATGACCTATATCATGCAGCAGGATTGTTGGGCATCCATCCTGAGCAGAAAAGTATGGGGCTATATAATTGGATTGTTTCTCGTGATGGCATGTCAAGTGAAGAAGAAATTACTATAAAAGACAAAGTATCAAATAACAAAGCATCTCTTAGTATCTTTATCGAAAGTCTCTCAACATTGTTCATGCCAGGCATGCAGTTGACATTTCCTCATATTGGAACTGCGATGACACAGCCGAGAAGCAAATATTACTACCGAGGTGAGAGTGCTTACTATGGTGAATCCAAACCCGGAATATATCGCTACGCCAGCAACATCTCCCCTATACAGGAAATTGTAGATCAATTTGCACTGGATGAAGCATGCTTCTTTTTAGGGAAGCTCTGAATAAATAGCGTTTATTCTCTCCCCGCCCGGATTATTGGGCACTTTTTCGCTTGGTTAAGGCAATTTTTGCGCAAAATAGCTATTATATCTCTAATTTTCTACTCCATTTTCCTGAATAAGGGCAGACTGTCCCTATATCAGGTTGTGGAAAGTTTTCGCCCGGCCATGGCAAGTGCATACAAATTGGCACAGGCGAACATAGCGTACAGCCGGTTCTCGTTTTTCTTCAGACCTCGATACACGGTTTTCTTGTAGCCGAACTGACACTTGATGATCCGAAATGCGTGCTCTACCTTACAGCGCACAGAGGACTTGCGGTTTTCAATATATCGCTCCCAGTCGATTGCGTTGTCAGATACATGCGGCAGCTTTCCGGGACGGCGGTTAATGCGGTAGTCAATACTGGCTAAATGCTCGTTGCTGGTTACTTCGGGACGCTTCTGGATTCCCAGATATCCGGAATCCCCATATACCACTTCATCATCTTCACGAATCAGCGCTGCGGCTTGTGTGATATCATGCTCATTCGCCGCCGTAACCGTTATGGTATGCACCAGACCGCTGCCTGCGTCCACACCGATGTGGCATTTCATCCCGAATTTCCACTCATTTCCCTTTTTCGTCTGGTGCATTTCGGGGTCACGGGCCTTCTCTGCGTTCTTTGTGGAGCTGGGAGCATTGATGATGGTCGCATCCACAATGGTGCCGCCCTTCATCATGTGTCCGGTTTGCACCATTACACGGTTGATTGCGTCGAAAAACAGCTTGTTCAGGCCATTCGCTTCCAGAAGATGGCGGAATTTGCACAGTGTTGTTTCGTCCGGCACTGCTTCTGTCATGAAGTCAATACCCGTGAATTTTCGCATGGCATAGCTGTCGTAGATGGCATCCTCAGTAGCCGGGTCGGACAGGTTGAACCAGATCTGAAGCAGATACATCCGCAGCATTTTCTCAATGCCCATGGGTGGACGACCACGCTTTCCCGTGGGATAGTAGGGCTTGATGACTCCTACCCACTCGTCCCAGGGAATAATCTCGTCCATGATTTCCAGAAATTCCTCCCGCTTCGTTTTCTTCTTGCGGAAGCTGTATTCGATATCCGTAAATGTTTCCTGCTTCATTCTATTGCACCACCATTGTTTTGATGGTGTTATTGTACCATATCCAGAACCTCTATGGTAGGGCCGATTAAATCAGAGGTTCCTTAGATAAATTTGATGCTGTTAGGCACTGGGATGTGTCAGGCGTTAATTACTACGGCTTGGCGCAGCACTATGGAATAAAAACGCCGCTGCTGGACATCACGAGCGATTTAAAAACCGCGCTGTTCTTCGCTTGTTGCAAATATGAAAACAATCAATGGCGGCCCATGACAAAAAGCGACTTTGCAAACAGCACCAAAAGTAATAAACTTAATAAGAGCGACAGAAGATACGGAGTGCTTTATCGTTCTCCCACAGAGATAACAGACATGATGTGGGGGATATCAGACAATCATGCGGGGTTTGATTTAATCACTCCGATTGGCTATCAGCCATTTATGCGATGTAGTGCCCAACACGGTTATATGCTTTTAGTCAAGGACGAAAAATATGATATGCTAAAGGATCCGCTATTTGACAAGTTCCGATTCGAGCACGACGAGGAGTTTTGTAGATGGATTTTCGAAGAAATGGATCATGGCAATAAAGTATACCCTCATGATGATATTCCTCAGATCACAAGCTATATGGAAAAGATAAAGAATTCACATCAATTCTCCCAGAAAACATTTGAGCACATAGTATTAGAGCGATGGCATTTCTCCGAGCGACAAGCTCAGGCGGTCAGGCAAGATCTCCAGCAACACGGATATACAATTGTGAGTGGTGAAAAGGAATTTATTACACATAATAAGCTCAGGAAGATTAACAGTAAATATAGTGTAGATGTCGCCTGCTCTAAACTGGATATACCGCCGATAGCTCGTCCTATGATCAAAATACCAAATGGCACTATGGTTGAACCAGATGATGAACACGGCGGGTTTAAACTTGCTTTATAAATGGCGATTCTATTCACACATTGGGAAACCCGCCATGTTTTTGTGGTATTCCATGCATTTTTTAGAGTTCGGTTCTGTATAATCGAGCTACTTTCTTGTATAGTAGCGCTACCGTGTGCTATACTGAAATATAATTAAATTTTCTTATGATAAGGGGGCGGATGCATGAACTGCAAGTTGACAATCGAACAAATCTGCACCATAACGGAATCTCCACTGTTTGACCGCAAAAGCGCCCGCATCGACGCAAAGACGCTTGCGATTCATCTGATTGCCTTTGCCAATGCGGACGGCGGTGTGATCGCGGTCGGCGTGGAGGACGACGGGACAATTACTGGCATTGATGCCTATCAGGAGCATATCAACGAGCTGCTGCGCGTGCCGTTTGATTACTGCAAGCCGTCTGTCCAAATCGAAACCGAACTGCTTGCCTGCACCAACAAAGACGGTAAGCCGGACCACATTCTGCTGATTGAGGTTTTGCAGAGCAACGAGCTTCACGCCAATCAGGCAGACGATGTTTTCTTCCGCGTCGGGGACAAATCCAAGAAGCTTAATTTCGACGAACGTCTCCATCTCATGTATGCCAAGGGCACGCGGTACTTTGAGGATACCCCTGTCCCGGACGCGGCGATGGAGGACATTGACCTCGACTTCGTTCGAGAGTACACGCAGAAGCTCGGCTATCGGAAAAGCCCGGAGGAATATCTGCGAGAGAACAAAGAATTTATCTCCACCAAGGGCGGCAAGGAAGAAGTCAGCACCGCCGCCATGCTGCTGTTCGGCAAGAATCCGAAACACTATTTTCCACGCGCCCGCATCCGTTTTGTTCGGTATGAGGGCACAGAGGCCAAGGTCGGCGCGGAGATGAACGTCATCAAGGACGTGGTGTTTGAAGGCCGCGTCTTGCAGGTCATTGAGAAGGCGTTGGAGTTCGTGCGTAGCCAGATCAAGGAGCGCATCTACCTCGGCGTGGACACCCGTTTCGTCACCGAACCGGAATACCCGGAGTTTGCCTGGAAAGAACTGATTGTTAATGCCGTTGCACACCGCGATTACAGCATCAAGGGAACGGACATTCAAATCAAGATGTTCGACGACCGGCTGACAGTAGAAAGCCCTGGCACGCTGCCCGGCATCGTGCGTCTAAACAATATGCGGCACGTCCACTTTTCCCGCAATCCGAAAATTGCGCAGTTTCTGCACGAGTACGAATATGTGCAGGAGTTTGGCGAGGGTGTAGACCGGCTTTATGAGGTCATGGAAACAGCCGGATTACCACAGCCGGAGTACTGCGTGGAAGCATTTATGCTCTATGCGACAATTCGGAATACTCCTCGTGCGGAACAAGAACTTGAGTCCTCCGAACAAGATAGGACCCAAGTTAGGACCCAAGTTAGGACCCAAGTTAGGACCCAAGTTAACACACAGGAAAAAATCTTGGCATTCTGCTCGTCGCCGCATAGCAAAACCGAAATTGCCGAGCATTGCGGATATAAAAACACCAAAGGATTTACCACACGCTATCTGAAGCCCCTGCTGGAAAGCGGGCAACTCCAGATGACCATTCCCGGTAAACCGAACAGCCGAAGCCAGAAGTATGTTACTGTCGGCACCGCACAGGGGAAGCAACCATGAATGCACACGATTTCTATTCTGCATTTGTCTGCACAGCGCAGGAAAGCACACGATTTAGAGCCGAGTGCACATCTGCGAGATTTGGAAATCGCTGTTGAGCATTAATATCGAAGGGAGAAAGCACATGAGCCTTTTGCCGAATGAAGATATCCTTTATAAAATCGCAGACTTCTGGTTCGTTCGCTCGGCACTTCAAACAGTCGTCTTTAATAAACTTTTTTACGATGGATATGTCTGCTGTAACGAAGGATTATATCCCAGCAACAAGGAATCTCTGCAAAAACAGCTCAAAGGAAAATCGGAGTTCTATCCTTTGATAGAGAAGAATCCTAACACTCTGCAAGAGCTCTACAATAGATGCCTTTCTATGCCAAGTCAAAAGCGAACGATGACACGTGAAGAACAGCAGAGTGTTGTATATGTACTGTTGCAGACGGCCAAGGGAAGCGAGGCCGAATCATTTTGGCTTGTACTCCTTTTAGCTTTTTACTTTGAGAAAACGCGTTTTCATCAATGTGGAAATTTTATTGTCGCGGACGATGTTGATTTAATAAAAGTTGATTCATTGGATCAATACGTTAAAGAAGTGATGAATTTCCCGGATAATCGCAATCTGCTTTTCCGGGGTCACACAAACATAAATTATGAAATCAAGCCCTCGCTATTTAGGACTCCGCAGTTTTATAAGAATGAGTACATGATGTATCAGGAGTTGGTACTTCGGTGCCCGGATGATTTTCTTAGATGTGATACGCATCTGGATTTCTTAGTTGAAATGCAGCATTACGGGCTGCCTACGAGGCTGCTTGACTTCTCATTCAACCCTCTGGTCGCGCTTTATTTTGCATGTGAGACAAAGGATAACACTGGCGAAGTCATTGTATACGCCGTGAAGAATGAGAGCATTTTATACGCAAAAGATAAGACTGTCACGATGCTATCATGCCTTCCTATGATGAAATATAAAAAGCAGTGTGATATTTGTAGTGCGATGAGTACAGCCGATTCACGGTTTATTCAAGAAAAAGATTTTGGCGAGTACTGGAATGAGCTCCGTATGGAACTTCCGCAAATTGAATCTTCATTTGACAGTAATCTCCTGAGATGGCCAGTGTTTGTAAAGCCTACTCGAAGCAACAGAAGAATTACACATCAAGAAGGAGCCTTCCTATTATGGGGGATTAACTCCGTGATCTATTCTCCATCTGAAGAAATCGGCTCCGACTTCATAGGAGACCAAGAAAAGTATCGATTCAGCAAGGACAAGAAAAAGAGAATCTATTATATTCCTTCATCTAAAAAGGAAGCGATTCTGAAATCGCTAAATCGATTGGGCATTAACACAGCCTACATATACCCAGAAATTGACGATGTGGCTGCATATATCAAGAATTCTGTGCAGTGATCAATCCTTGTGAGGGGTAAAATGGAGGGAAATGACCGAGAAACGCAAGGAGACTTGACACAGTACGTCAAGCCTTCTTGCTGTTTACGTCAATACGCTCTAATATATCGTGTTGCCCGTCCTGCGCCGATGCGCTTCACAGAACCGGTCTTGACCATTTCGCCGAGGACGGCTTCAACGGTCGTGGGGCTGACATCGGGAAGAATTTTGCAGATATCAGCTTTAGAAAGCGGGGTCAGGCTGTTCAGAACGGTCGCTTCTACACGAGTCTTCTTCGTGATCTTCTTGCCGTGTACCACTGCAAACCGTTCGTCCAGTTCCTTATAGCACATATAGAGCATGGACAGGAAATTCTCAATAAAGGGGAAATAAGAGTTTTCATTCGTTTCCCAACCGGCTGAGGACTGCCGCAGGGCTTCGTAATAATACGCCTTGTAGTGGTTGATCTGTTCCTCGAAGGACATATATTTCCCGGCGTCAAAGCCGTTTTTGTATAGCAGCAGCAATGAGAGCAGACGGGACATTCTGCCGTTGCCGTCCCGGAATGGGTGGATGCAGAGAAAGTCGAAAATCACGCATGGGATCAAAAGAAGCTGATTGATATTTGCCTCGCTTCGGGCAGCCAGATAGGCAAGCTCCAACTGCTCCATCGCCTTCGGCGTTTCGCTTGCGGGTGCAGGACGGAAACGGACACGGCGGTTTCCGTCAGCGTCGATCTCCAAAATCAGATTGTCGTCCGTTTTGTACTGCCCTCCGTACTCATAACCTGCAAAGCTCATCATCATTTCGTGCAGCCGCAGAATGTCGTTCTGCCGGAAGTCGATGTGTTCATAGCCCGAGTGGATCTCATTCAGCGCATCTCTGTACCCGGCAATTTTCGCCTCGTTCTGGTTCAGCGGTGCGCTGTTCTGATTGACAATGGCGGCGATACGCTCGTCGCTGGTCACAATGCCCTCGATGGCGTTGGAGCTCTTGATGGACTGCACCTTTGCCACGGCTTCCAACGCCGCAAAGATTTGCGTGTATTCCTCCTTGCGCCCGCCCGCCATGGTTTTCAGCTCCGCAATGCTGGATGTGAGGTTCACAAAGCTGGCAGGCAGCATACCGTTATTCAAAAAAGAGTAATCGAATTTCCTCATAAGCGCCAGCCTTTCTGCATATAAACATATCATATCATATGCAGAAAAACAAGCGTATGTCCAGATCAACTGCATATGTTTTGGTGGGATATATGCAGATACAGTTTCAGAATAGGCAGTAATATAAAAGCACGGGAGGATTCTCAGATAGAACCATCCCGTGCTTTGCTATATCGAGTTTTCTCCCCGCTCGTTTCCCACTCGTCCCCACCGTGCGGATCGCGGAAATGCAGAGAAAAACTACCGTCCCCTTCTTCTGCATTTCCGCCCAAAAGGAAGTCTGTGCCACGCACCTGCGCAGGCTTCCTTTTGCATTTTCTGAGCGGGCATTGCAAGCTGCATTTTTGCAGTTTGTATATACAGCTGCGAGGAAAATGAGGGATTTCAAAGGGAGCATCCCTTTGACGCTGGGTTTCCAATAGGGGCGTGAGCCGCCCTGTTGGCACACGATTTTGCTTCGCAAAGTCTAGTGTGTTATACCTTTGCTTCCGGCTGACGCGGGAAAGGGGTTGGCGGCATACTCTGCGGTGCGGCAGAGTGTGGCAACAAACGCTTTTTTGCGGCAGTAGGACAGGCGGATTTTGTGGTGTGAGCTACAGCACAATCGCAGGATTTTTGAGAAGCAAAATCCGACTGGCCGGAAAAGGAGGCAGAGGTATATAAAGCCCCCGTCCCGCCGCAGCGCCGCCTTTGTTTCAGTGTTTCTTCCGCTTCCCTTTGCCGTGGGTCATGGTCGTTTTCCCGCGCTGGCTGATGGGAGTTTTCAGGTGTTTGGACAGCTTCAGCACCTCGATCAAGTTGACAAACTGTTCCATTGTGATGGCATCGTAATCGATCCCTAATGTGGCAAGTAATGCTTTTGCTTTCTTTTCTTCCGAGCTTCCCTCAAAGTTCGTTGCCTCCCGTAACTGGTTCTGCATATTTTCTGCAAAGAAGACTTCATCCGCCGTCATGGTATCGGGGCGGTGTTCACTCCGAATATCACGAAGAATGCCTTTCAGGTCATCTGCAATCAGGTTCCCAAAATATTCATCTTCCCGAATCTGCGCCACTTCTAATGTCCGCAGATGCAGGTCATTTTCTTCGCCGCCATTTTTCATCAATGCCATCTGCCGGACGGCTTCCAGCACGGCGTTCATATCGTTGACCCGCATATCCGCAATCCGGTCAACGTAAATCTCAGCGTCCAGCATGAACCGCTGGAAATCTTTATGGCAGATCAGCTCCGACAGCAGCCGGTGGTTGAACTTGCCTGTTCTTAATACATCAATCGAAGCATCACTCAAATGCAGCTCATGCAGAGCTGTGTTTGGGTGATTTTTTGTTTCCGTTCGTCCCATCAGGTAGTCGCAGGAAACACCGTAATAGTCAGCCAGCAACAGAATGCTGTACGGGCTGATGTCCTTGCCGTTATCTGATTCATATTTGCCAAGTGCGGATTTCGAGATACCCACCTCGGCGGCAAGCTGCTCCAAGGTCAGCTTTCGTTCTACTCGTAAATCTTTCAACCGCTCTCCGATTGTCAGCTTGACTTGCATATAACAGCCTCCTTTGCAGCTTTTTCTGTATTATATCATGCTTTTTCGCTTTTGTCTAAGAGCGTGGAAAATCCGACTTTCTCCCCGCTTTTCCTACCTCTCGAATATACGGGAAAGAGCCTGTTTTCTTACTAAAATTTAGACGTAAACCACACAGCACCTTAAAAATTTCATGACCGTCCGATGAGGATATGCTTTCCAGAGAAGTATCGCATTCCGCGTACCAAGGAAGAGGCAACGCCGGGGTAAGGACTCGGGCAGGAACGGCATCGGGTAGAACGGCGAAGTTCAATTATTTTACAGGAGGAAACAGGTATGGATTTATTTACACAAATCAAGATGGCAGTTTCCGTGAAAGAGGCTGCCGAATACTACGGATTGGAAGTAAACCGTGGCAGCATGATCTGCTGTCCCTTCCACGCCGACCGCACGCCCAGCATGAAGCTGAACGAGGACTACTTCTACTGCTTCGGCTGCGGGGCAAGCGGTGACGTGATCGACCTTGCGGCAAGGCTGTTCGGCCTGAGCGGCTATGACGCGGCGAAGAAGCTGGCGGCGGATTTCGGCATCGCCGGGCAGAAGCCGTCCATTCTCGCAAAGCTACAGCGCGGGAACTCGCAGGCGGAAACCGAGCGGCGCTGCTTCCGCGTGCTGGGAGACTACCTGCAAATCTTGCAGGACTGGAAGGCGCACTGCGCCCCGCAATCGCCGGAGGACGCCATCGACCCGCGCTATGCGGAGGCCTGCCATATGCTCGAACGCATCGGGAATATGCTGGACATTCTGGCCTGCGGCACGCCGCAGGAGCGCGCCGAGTTGGTGGCCGACTTGCAGAAGGACGAGCGGCTCATGCGGATGGAGGCGCGAAACCGACAGCTCAGGGAGGAAGCACATGGAACGAAATGAACCGCCCCGCTGGATGCAGAATAAGCACTTCAACGAAGTCCTGTTCTGCGAGGACTTTCTGTCGGCGCACCCGATGGTCTGCGTGGACGGCAGCTTTTTCACCGTGGAGGGTCGCGTTGCCGACGAAGAGGGCATTCGCAAGCAGATCTACGAGATGCTGCGCCCGCATTTTACGAGCGGCACGGCTCGCCGCGCCACCACTCTTCTGGAAACGCTCAGGCTGGAAGCCTACACGCCGGAGCTGCCCATCCAGGAGGATCGCATCCACGTTGCCAACGGCACGCTGTTTCTAAATGGTGAGTTTTGCGCCGAAAAAGAATTCTGCCGCAACCGGCTTCCCATCCGATATGACCCCAGCGCGCCGCAGCCGGTAACATGGCTGCGGTTTTTGTCCGACCTGCTGGAAGCGGAGGACATTTTGACCTTGCAGGAATACCTCGGCTACTGCCTGATTCCGACGAACCGCGGGCAGGTGATGATGCTGCTCAAGGGCAACGGCGGCGAGGGCAAGAGCCGCATCGGCGTGGTGATGCAGAAGCTGCTGGGCGGCAACATGAAAAACGGCAGCATTGCCAAGGCGGAGCGCAGCCCCTTTGCCCGCGCCGATCTGGAGCATGAGCTGCTGATGGTGGACGACGACATGAAGCTGGAAGCGCTGAAATCCACCCACTATCTCAAGTCCCTCATCACCGCCGAAATGCCGATGGACTTGGAGCGCAAGGGCGAGCAGAGCTATCAGGGCAAGATGTACGTCCGGTTTCTTGCCTTTTCCAACGGTGATCTGGAATCGCTCTACGACCACTCGGACGGCTTTTACCGCCGCCAGCTCATTTTGTCAGTGAAGAAGAAGCCGCCGAACCGGGAGGATGACCCCTTTCTCGCGGACAAGCTCTGCGGCGAGAGCGAGGGCATCTTTCTCTGGTGTCTCGAAGGTCTGCGCCGCTTGCAGGCCAATAACTTCCGCTTCACGGAAAGCTCGCAGACGAAAGCAAACCGCGAGGACGCGCGCCGCGAGGCCGACAACGTGCTGCTGTTCCTCCGCTCTGAGGGCTACATCCGCCTGAAGGCCGACAGCGCCATCCCGTCCGCCGCACTGTACGGTATCTATTGTATGTGGTGCAGCGACAACGCCTACAAGCCGCGCTCCGCGCGGACGGTGAGCATGACGCTCAAAAAGCACGCCGATGAGTTCGGCTTGGAGCACGACAATCACATCCAGAACGCCCTCGGCAAGCGGGTCAACGGCTTCTGGGGCATCGAGGCGCTGGTCGCGCCGCCGGTTTTATGAGATCAGATACGAAATTCTCCATCCCATCCATCCCAAGCATCCCCAAAACCCCGGATGGATGGGATGGATGGGATAGATGTTTTTCAGTTTACCCGCAAAGGAGGATGCAATGAGAAGAGTTTATTATAAGAAGCTGCCGCTGTTTCACTTGTACGACAGCAATCTGACCGGCGCGCAGAAGCTGCTGATGACGCTGCTTCTGGTGAATCAGTTCGACATTTACGACTTGAGCTGCCTTGCGCGGATGCGCCCGGAGGACGTGGTCGCCGATCTGGCGGAGCTGAAACGGAAGGGGTATCTGCAAGACAGGTGAAAACCGGAAAGAAATTTGCGCGGCGGCGAAAGGATTTTACGAAACCGCGCTGCTCGGAACCGCGCATCGGCTTCACGGATGCGCGTGGGGCTGCACGGAACTCTGCGAAGTCACGCGGATTCGGAAAGTCGATACCCCTCACTTATGAAGAAGGCATCGACCGCCGCGCTTCCAGCGGATTTCGGGAAAACAGAATATTACGCCAAACAGCGGAGCAGGTTTTCGGAAACAGAAACCCGCTTCGCTGTTTTCATAACGAAAAAACAGGAGGATTTTATGAGCATCAGAAATGAGATCAAATCGCAGATCGTCCGCGCCGGATTTACCATGCAGGAGGTCGTTGACCGGCTGGCTGACGAATACGATTGGAGCGACAGCGTTTCCAATCTGTCCGCAAAATTGCAGCGGGAGAGCATCCGCTATAAGGAGGTTATGGAGCTGGCCGACGTGCTGGACTGCGACATCGTGTGGGTGAAGCGAGGGGCGCGCCGATGAAAGCACAGTACGCCATTCTCCGATTTGCCAAGTACAAGGGGCCGGAGATCGGGCACATCGAGTCCCACAACGAGCGCACCAAGGAGAAATACGCCAGCAATCCCGACGTGGACACGTCCCGCAGTCACCTGAATTTCCATCTGGTGACGCCGCAGCGCAAGTACCGCGCCGAGGCGGAAAAGCAGATCGCCGAGGCGTGCTGCCGCACCCGTTCCGACAGCGTGCGAGTGGTGGAGGCGCTGGTGACGGCCAGCCCGGAGTTTTTCAAGGGCAAGAAGAAAGCTGAAATCAAAGCCTACTTTACAGTGGCGCTGGACTTCATTCAAAAACATCAGTCAAAAGATACAATCATATCCGCCGTGGTGCATATGGACGAGAAGACTCCCCATATGCACCTTTGCTTTGTCCCGCTGACGGCGGACGGGCGGCTCAGCGCCAAGGAGATCGTCGGCAACAAGAAGAAGCTGACGCAGTGGCAGGACAGGTTCTGGGAGCATATGGCCAAAAAATACCCCGACTTGGAGCGCGGCGAGAGCGCCAGCGAAACCGGACGAGACCACATCCCGCCGCGGCTGTTCAAGGAGGCTGTCCATCTGAACCGGATGAAGGAGCAGATCATGGCGATTATGAACGACACCAATCCGTTCAACAAAAAGGTCAAGCTGGACGAGCTGGAAGCGCTGCTGGGCAAGTACGTTCCCGGCGCGGAGACTCTGCGGACAAAGCTCAAAAAGTATGACGCCGCTTATAAGGCGCTGACCGCCGAGAATGCGGCGCTCGAAAAGCAGCTGGGCGCTGCCTCCAAGGAGAGCGTCCGCAAAAAGCTGGAGATCAACGAAAAGCTCCGGGAGCTGGACGAGCTGCACCGCATGGTGGACGGCATCCCGCCGGAGATTTTGCGGGCGGCAAAACAGGTGGCCGCGCATAAGCCGCAGGAAAGATGAGGAAACTAAGGTTGTTAAAGGAGGCTGGTTCTATTTGGAGATGAACGTCAGGGACGATCAGAAGCTTGTTGAAATCTGGCTGACGAATGCAGAAAAAATTGACCCCGTCCTGCGGGAGGGGCTGAAGGAGATTTACGCCAAGTACAAGACGAAGAAATACATGGTCGCCGTGTTCGAGTCCGGCAAGGGCGATCTTTATGAGAACACGCGGGACTTGCTGCTCTTCAACCGCCGCCGCAGCGCCGAAAAGGCCGTGCAGCAGGCGAAAAAGCAGCGGGCCGTGGGCATGGAGCGATGAGCAGCGGGCGGAAGGGAGCAATCCCTTCCGCCCGTTTTCTTTTTTTGTCTGAATTTAATCCATGATGTCATACCGTTTCATCAGCTCAATGCGCTCACGGGCGAGCTTGATGGAGCCGGAGGCGCTGTTATCCGTGCCAGCCTTCTTCTCGCTGGCGTAGTGCGCAATGCGCTGCACCCACGCGACTGGCAGCAGATACGGACGCTTTTTCAGATACGGATAGCGATGCTCCAGATACTCCCGCTTAGGGAACACCGTACTCAGAACGCTGCTCTTCTCGCCGGCGCGGCTGGCCTTGACGGCGTTCAGGGTCACGGTGGAGGAGTGGAGCCGGGTATAGTCGTTGGAGCCGTACACGCCGCCACAGAGTGTGTCGTGCAGCAGCGGCTCCACGTCGATGGAAGCGTCCCACGGCGCAGGCAGGTCAAATTCGATACCGAGATAGTTTCTGGCAATGCAGAACGCTGCCGCGGCAAAGGTCGCCGCGTGAACGCTGGCGCACTGGTCGTGCAGGTGTTGCCAGTCGATCTCATCGTGGTACTCCCGCGCCCACAGGCCGATGTCACAGAACTGCCGCAGCCCGATGCCGCTGCGCACGAAGTGCTTGTAGGCGTGCAGGATCAAATACAGCAGATGCTCGTGGGGCGGCATGGCGAGAAAGCCGTCCATCTCGACGGGATTGATGTCGGTGAAGAAATGGTTCAGCTCGTCATGCGCATCCTCGGCAGAATCAAATAAATGTCGGTGCAGCTCGATGTAAAGCGGGCTGCCGTTTTTTGTGTAGGACACCTCGTCCGCCGTGGGAAGCTCATCTGCCGGTGTGTCGGTGGTTAGACCGTTCGCCAGAAGCTGTTCGTGGCAGGCCATGAACTCCACATCAGGAATGTAGAGGTCATCATCCGCGCTGATACGGTGATCCTTGAGCGGATACAGGCGGCTGCAAAGCTGGCCCTTGACCACGATGGGGTACAGCCCTGCCGAACGCAGCTTATGATAAAGGTTGGAAAACTCCGCCGAGCGCACGGTTTGGTTCAACACCTGCCCAATGGCCTGTTGCTTGGTTACGGCAAACAGAGCCACGTTCTCTTCGGCAGCAGGCATCTTGCGGACGGCCTCGAAGAGGATCGGCAGCAGCTTCTGCTGATTGGCCAACGTAAAAATGGCAGGCCAGTCCACGTTTTCAGCGGGGAGCTCCCCGCTGGAAACGGCAGCCTTGGCGATATGAAGGAATTGTCTCTCCGTGGTGGTCAGGGTCATGTTCGTGTGCCAAGCCCTTTCTTTGTGTTTTTCGATGGCGTGAGCGATGAGCAGCGATGTAGAGCCGATGAATGCACCCAGCGTGTTGCAGATCACATCATCCACCTCCGCCATGCCGAGGGCATAACGGTACTGCGCGTACTCAATTCCCGTGCTGAGCGCGCAGCCGACGAGCGTTGTGAGGATGATTCTAGGCCAGCGGTGCCACTTCAGCGGCAGGGCGTTGGACAGCGTCAGCCCCAGCGGGAAGAAGAGGAAGACGTTCATCAGCATCTCTCGGTAGAGTTCTGGTTGCTGGAGTGCGGCGGTAAATGTGGCATAGGGGGTGAGGATGACAGCGGGGACTCCCGGTGTGCGGGTCAGGATGGTGGCGTAAAGAATGATGAACGCAGCCGCGCAGGCGAGCGCGGTGTTGAGAAGCACTCGTCTCCGTTTCCCGACCCGCTGGCAGAGCATGGGCCAGAGAAGGAGCAGGGACAGCAGCAAAATGCACACCGTCCATGGGTTCATTGCGTAGATTCGTCGAAGCATCGTGTGTTATCGTTTCAGGCGGCGCATGACGCGGGCCAAAAGGCTCTTGCTCCGGCGTTCCTTTGCAAGTTCCTCTTCGGTCGGCTCGCAGCAGGCACAAACCAGATCGGCAAAGGACGTTTGACCGTAGCCCTCCCAGAATTCATCATAGCGGGCGGGCTTTTGAATGGGTGCAAGCACCGCTGGGTTAAAGGCAAACGCGTCTTTGGCTGCGGGCTGGAGTTGCAGCTGATCCTTGCAGCCTTCCAGAAGGCTTCGTCCCTTTTCGCTATGCAGCAAAATAAGGGATGTGCCCTGCGGGTTGTAGGCGTCCGGCTGAATTCCCTTGACGCCCCAATAGTCCGCAAGCGTGATGTCGCTGCAACGTTCGATCCCTTTGAACTCACATACAAAGCAGGAACTGCGGGAGTACAGTCCCTTGATAAAACCGCGCTGATAGGGGTTTTCGGCGGCAGGCTGGGTGAACTCTCCGCCGTTATCAAACGCGGCGCGAATATGGTACGCCTCCCAGCCGTTTGCCTTGTTGCGGAAGGAGAACGCGGTCAGCTTGCCGCCATACTGCTTCTCCAGTTCCGCTTTATATCCCTCCCACACCAAAGGCGACGGAACACTGTGGCAGGCGGTATCCTGCGTGATCAGCGTATCATAATCCCGGCCGAGATAGCTTTTCAGCGCTGCGACCTGACAGGGCAAGCCGCTGAAATAGACCCAGCGACCGGCGGCCAGCGCCGCCTTGACCTGTGCATAGCAGTCGCTCGGAATGCGGCCTTGGACATACTTGGAGCTGCAAAGCGCAGAAAGCTCCTCCACGCTCTCAGCGGCAGTATGTATCACATGGAACTGTCCGTCAAAGGCCGCACCGAACACAAGGCCGCCTCTGCGGATGATCTCCGCTGCCAATACGGGAAAGATCGCGCCGGACGAGGATTGGGGCAGGAGCGTTCCGTCCTTGGCGTAGCCGGTTAGAACCTCCGTATGCGCCGAGTTCTGCGGCAAAACGGAAACCGGACATTTTCTGGTGCAAAGGCCGCAGTCGGTACACGCTGCATCATCAACGACAGGGCGCAAAAAGCCATGCGCATCCGGCTGCATTTCGACAGCCGCTGATGGGCAGACCGCAGCGCACACCCCGCAGCCGGTGCAAGCATCAAGAATTTGTGTGATGTTCATGTTTTCTCACCTTACGTTAGGATCCCTTTTTCGCTTTCATTTTACGAAACACATGTGATATCGGGCCCTTAATGAACGCTCTTTCATAGTCGTTCATCATGAAGAAATATGCCAATACCCAATAAATCAGGGTATAAGCTGCGGCGAGGGCGAAGAAGATCAACCAGTTGTTGATATGCAGCGCGTCCAGAATGAACCACCAAACCGTCCCCATCACCAGCATGACCGGGCACATATGCAGGATGTTCTTCCAGAACAACGGGATATCAATGCCGATTTTCTTATAGTAATACCAGTTGATAATTAGAATGTTCCCCACCACATAGGCAATGCAGGTAGCCATAGCCGCGCCGATGATGCCGTATGCTTCCACCCACCAGAAAGTCAGCCCAACATTCAGCACGGCGATGCAGAGGTATACGACAGAGCGGAACTGGTGCTTGTTCATGGCGTAGAGAATATTCAACCCGGTGTTCTGAATCAGGGGCACGGTCACCGGGATCATCACCAGAAGCGCCACATAGTAGGCCTCCTCGTACCCAGCACCCGCCCATAATGCGATGAACTGCCGTCCAAACGCCACAAATGCAGACACGACAAAGGAAATCAGCAAAAATTGCAGCCGTCCGACCTTGATGAACAGGGCTGTAAACTCCGAGGGAGGGGTGTCCTTAACAGCCATTTTTGTCACCTTCGGCATAAGGACGCCACTGATAGCCGTTGACAGGCTTGTGATATAAGTATTGAAGGTCGCGCCAATGTTATAGACCGCTGTAGCTACTGCGCCGACGGCCCAACCGATAATGAGCTTATCTGTGGACCAAAAGAGGATGTCAACAATGTTTGCCAAAAACACAAACAAGGAAAAACGAATGATCTCGCCAAGAAGTCCACCACCGACATGCTGGAAGCAGGGGCGGATATGCATCCGTCGAATTACATATACGGTGTAGATGGCGTAGGTAACAAAATTCAGGACCGTTGCAGAAAGGACAAGACCGATAGAGCCAAAACCCATGAACAGCAGCACAAGATTCAAGCATGGTGATACCACGCTTGTGATTAGTGAAGCCGTTTTGCTAAAGATAAATCTCTCGTGGGCCAGAATCATGGAGCTGAACACATTGAAGGGCATAAAAATCGCCGTGTTCAGCGTCATCAGACGCACCAGCCGCTCCAGCAGAAGGAGCTCGTCCGGCATGAGGGATCGTCCATAGAACCCCAAGTGGAAGGAGCAAAATGTGCCGACCAGCAGAATTGCAGCGCCGATTACTGAGTATATCTTGATGAACAGGCCAAAGACGCGCTGTTCTCCGTCCAAATCTCCCTCTGCGCGGTATTTGGCAAGGTAGCGGATGATCGAGCCGCCGATGCCGAAATTCAGCAGGCCGATATATCCCATAACCGACTGTGCAATCCCGTAAATGCCATACTCCGCCTGTCCCAGCATACGGAGCATGATGGGCGTATAAATGAACGGAATCAGATTGCCGATCAGCAGGTTCAGATAGGACAGCAGCGCACCTGCCTTGATTTCATCGCGTTTCATGCGTTTACAAGTTCCTCCAATGCCTTGCGCGCCTCGTCGGCTCGGGCGATATAGCCGGGAAGCGTCTCGCTGAGGTGCGCCCGGATGGCATCGCGCTTTTCATACAGACGAATGAATGCTTGGGTCAGCTCATCGCTCTCCTTGAGCTGCTGCACCGGCAGAACGTAGCCGTCCTCCGTGCCGAACAAATCCCGGGCAATGCCGCGCGCTTTGACGGAGTAGCCCACCACCAGTGTCGGAACGCCGGTAGAATACGCAGCGATGGTCGCGTGGGTTCGGGCACCAACGAAGAAGCTGCATTGAGAAATGATCCCTTTCAGCTCCATGCAGTTGTGGTCCTCCACCATGACTACACGCCCGGTATGCTGGTACTTCCGGTAGAGTTCCCGCAGAGGAATCCTGTCATCAGTAAAATCCCATACCACGTGAGGAATCAGAGCGACCCCCATGTCTGTTTCTCTGAGGATATAGTCAATCAGTACCTGATAATTGGCCATTGCCATACCCGGAGAAGTTTCCTTTTCGATAACCATGGGACTCAGGTTGATTCCGACCATATTTCCAACAGTAAAGCCCTTTGGGCTAGGCGGAATGCAGCTTTCCAACGTAAATGCAGGATCCGATACCAAGACCGTATGTGGATTGACTGCTCGCAGTGCTTCATAGGATATGCTCTCACGTGCTGCGATAAGGCTGTACCGAGAAATATCCTGCGCGATGGCAGGGTCCTTTAGAAGTTCTGGTTCAACAGAACAGCCCCACAGTACCGTCTTTGCACCGCGCTGGAGCAGCATATCATGCATCATGATGTAACGCTGGACATCCGCATAGCAGTAGTTATCGCCGCCAATAGAAAGCGCAACATCACCCTTGCGGATATGGCTAAACGCCTTTTCATAATACAGCTCGTCCATCGGAATATAGTCATGTGTTAATTTCAGATGCAGATACGCTTTAGCAAAGCTTGCGCTGAACCGAGAGTAGGACGTCTGCTCCTGTATGACGCTGCATACCTGATCAATTCCATAGGCAGCATCTTCCATTGGCCTTTTCGATATCAATGTAAAATCATACTGGTTTTTGCCCCGGAGCAGGGCGATTGTTGAGCGAACAATCGCCTCACATCCATGGTTTTCGCACCCGCCATGCGCATATAAAAATAGCTTTTTCATATTAGCATCAACACCATCCTAATGCTACGCTGTTAATCAAGATGCTCTCCAATTGTCATCTCAGTCCGCTGGCAAACAGCAGATACAAAATTTTTTCTTTCCACGGAAATGCCGGGCACTTCACAATGCTTGTCCAATATTTGCGGTATAATCGTCTGACCGCGTGTACAAATTCATTTCCTCTCGGCGTACTCCTGTCTAGCCCCAATACATACTGATAAAGATGCGATACTGTGATATAAAAGCATCTCGGGTCAAGCTCTGAATGCCCGACGATATACTCCAGCAAATCTGATGTTGCCGCAGCCACATCAAGAGACGGTGTCTTTCGTTGCTGGTCCATCGCACTCCCGGAATTCTGATAATAGTGATATGCCGTTTGTGACGTTGATGCGACGATATTTGCCCGCGCAAAAGCGTCACGGACAAACAAAATGTCCTCGTAGGCCTTTAACGGAGGAAACTGTAAGTCCGCAATAATCTCTCGCCGGAACATCTTGCCGCACGGACCTGAGTTAATTTTCTGCCTTGTCAACAAAAGTTCCATGGCACGCAGGGCCGTTAGCCTCTGATCTCCAGCAGAAAAGATTGAAAGTCTCCTGCCACTCCTTGTTTCAACGGACACATCGCAGACGGAAATATCTGCGCTGGCGCATGTGCCTAACAGTTGCTCAAAGTAGGTGGAGTCAATGCTGTCATCGGCGTCTAAGAAAGCAATATAGTCCCCAGAAGCCTTTGTCAGTGCGCGATTCCTCGCCGCAGAAACGCCTGCATTCTCCTGATAAACATAGCAGATTCGCGGATCTTCTTGCGCGGCAGCCAAGCAGATATCAGCAGATTCATCCGTACTGCCATCATTGACCAAAATGATTTCAAGGTCTCGCACTGTCTGCTCCGATAGACAGCGAAGCATTTCCGGCAGATGCACCGCCGCATTGTAGATAGGAATAATTACACTGATCATACTTTAGTTCTCACGAAATTGCCGCATTCTTCTGATCGAGAGTATGGCCCCGGCAGGTAAAGCCAATATGGTATACACTGGGCGATGGCTTTTCCAAATATATGCTGGGTGCTTCCCCAGAATAGACAGAGCGATCTGCTGGCAAGCTGCAAAATACTTCTCCCGGATACTTAAATTCGGATATTTCAGCATGTGGTTATACATCATTGCATATCCCATGGGGTTCTTTTTGACCAGCGCACGCCAGCCTTTTGTGAGGCCATCCTCCAAATAATCACATATGTTTATGATATCCTTATGCCAACGGAGCTTATATCCGCTCAAAGCGATCTCGTTGAGCGCAATCTGCTCCGGAGCAAACTTTTCTCCGGGCCACTCTGCCATGGGAAACTGCCGAAAAACAGAGACCTTATAGGCCTCGCACATATCCGCATCCAAGTCATATTTGTTTCGTTCCAAGTTGGTGGCATCGACATAACCGTGTTCGTTGGTGCACGGCGCAGTTCCCTTCAAATAACTTCCGTCAGGATATCCGCGCGCCGCGCCTACGCCGACGAAGGTAGGATCGTCCTCAATCTCCTTGCACCACAGCAGCATTTTTTGAACGGCGTCTGTAGTCAAGTGGTCATCCGAATCCACCATAAAGAAAAAATCGCCATTTGCCTTGGTGATGCCAAAGTTGATTGCACGTGGTTTCCCGCCGTTCTGGATCTTGTAATAGTGGATATCAAATCCATTATTCTGGTCTTCCCACTGCGCGACCAACTTGCCGGTGTCGTCGGTAGAACCATCGTCCACGATCATCCACTCAAAATCCTTACAGTTTTGTTCACGAAGGGATTGATACAGTTTTGGCAGAATATAAGCGCGATTATATGTCGGCGTAAAAACTGTAAAATACGGCATATCACAGTCTCCTTTTCAGCCCTCGCAAAACATCATAGGTTCGCATCATCACTTTTGCCTGATTACCGAGATCATGGCGGACGCAAAAAAGAATGGCCAATTTGAAAAAGCCCCCAGCCTTAGCGAGAACTTTGCTTTCCATTAGCAAGTCATGGACAGCTTTCACCCTTTCCGGTATCTCTTCTCGCACACAATGAAAAATGCTAAGGAAAGCGTAGTTGGCTACCAAAGCATCCACAGTTTTTCGATTGTCTCCGTCATAGAATCCGGTGTCCCGAAGAAATTTTCTGTAGGACAGGTTGATTTTGAGCTGCGCAACGTAATCAATCTTCCCACTATCAATGATTGCCGATGAGTTATCTGCTTCCTGAAGGTAATAATACTTGCAGGATGCCTCAAAATAAATGGTCTTAACTTTGGGATAGAGGCGAAGATAGAACTCAAAGTCTTCCGCCAATCGAAGCCATTCTGAAAAACGAACATTCGCTATCAGGTCTCGCCGTATCAGTTTGCCGCAGCCGTATCCATAAATACCCGTGCGTTTTTGAACCTGCGCGAACTCAGGCATTAACTGCTTTATGGATCGCACTCCATCATATGGGACTTCGGTGGTGAAAGGCGGGTGACCATCTTCCCAAAACTTTTCCAGACCGGCAACCACCATATCCGCTCGACTGCCCTCTATGTCCGTGTACAGCTGCATCAAGTAATCAGGTTCAATGTGATCGTCTGCATCTATGAAGGTAACGTATTGCCCAGTCGCTCTTGTAAGGCCGATATTCCGCGCACGGGATACGCCGCCGTTTGGAACATGCTGGATGCAGAAGCGCTTATCCTTCGCAGCAAACTCATCGCAAATCTCACCGGATGAGTCTGTTGAACCATCATCAACAATGATACATTCAAAGTCACGGTACGTTTGTTTTGTGATGTCACTCAGTACAGATCCAATATATCGTGCCTTGTTGTAAACAGGAACAATAACACTAATCTCCATAAGTTACCTCAGTTATTGCTTGGTAATAAACCTGTATAGGCTTGGCGAGAAAGAAAACAGCATCATCCGAAGCCTAAACTTTATATTGGCCTTTCCTTCTCTGCGTAAGCTAGAGAACATTTTTCGGAATATTTGACGATACCTTTCCGGATGCGAAACCGCCACACCATCTTTTCTCGCTCTCAGGCAGTATTCAATATACATGTTGCAATATAGCAGTTCCGTCTCTTGACGAATGAACGCATCGCTCTTGAAGAGTTCTCTTCGTTCAGCCAGTACATCCAAGAAGAAAAACTTGTTGGCGGAGAAAGGTTTGTTGGTCAGAGAATCCCCGTTCTGCGCATATACATAGAATTGTTCTTCCATAACATACACCGAGATGTTCTTTGCCATAATTCTTCCGTTAAAGGCATCGTCCTCGTGGATTCTTCCCTCAAAGTGAATTGTGTCAAGGAGCGCCCTGCGGTAGAGCTTGTTCCATGCGGCGACAACCACACCGTTTTCATAGTTGCCCCTGTAAAGGAAGCGGGCAAACTCCAAAGAGGTTTTGCGACCATAGATTGTTGGGTCTATATTCTTCTTTTTGACTACCTGCCTACCATCAGAAAACTCATATTGCCACTGACACACGCAGAGATCGACATTATAATTCAGAAGCTTGTCCAACATCTTTTTATACATATCCTCCAGAATATAGTCATCGCTGTCAACGAATGCAATATACTCTCCGTCTGCTGCATCTAAGCCTCTGTTGCGTGCAGCACTCAGTCCTTGATTCTCTTGATGAATCACTTTTATGCGCGCGTCCCGCACAGCGTACTGATCGCAAATTTTTCCTGATTCATCGACGCTGCCATCATCAACGCAGATGATCTCAAGGTTCCGATATGTTTGCACAATAACACTATCTAAACAGCGTCGAAGATATTTCTCAACATTGTAGACCGGGATAATCACGGAGATCAAAGGTGTCATCAATTGTGTCCCTCCTAAAAGTGGCCTAATGAGTCCGTCGGAAAAGGGTGGTGACGTTTGAGCAAAGGCTAACCAACCTTCTCAGCCCTATCGACCGATAGTGAATCGACCAGTACAGCATTTTGAATTGAATCGGATAGGGGCTTACGTCATAGCCCTCCATCATGCGCACTACGCGGGGATGGTCCATAACGGCCTTTACCTTCCGATTCTGCTCTCGCCGCGTCAGCGTCGAATTGCACAGGATGTAATAAATCTCCGCTCTGGCCAGATAGAACATGTTGGACTTGATCTGCTGGGTAAAATCGTAGTCCTCGCATTTGGAGAAGAAATTCTCTGTTTCCTCGTTGATCTTTAGATAGCTGTCCCACCACCAGGGTTGATATGTTTTGGACGCGGATCCCTCCGTCATGCGGTAGTGGTAAAAGTGCTCGCCTTTCATGTAGGCGAAAGAGTTCGCGCAATACAGCACCTCGGAGCCGAAGGGAGCGTCCTCGCTGATATGTATATCCTCACGATAGGAGAGCTGATTCTGAACGAGAATATCTCGTTTGATGAGCATGACACAGTTTGAAATGGTAATTGGGTATTCGATACCGTCCATAACCAGATGCGGATATATTTTCTCCCGCATCTGTGCCTTATCATAAAAGCCTGCATTCACGTTGGGCTGGGTAAAGGGCGTCTCCGTTTTACCCTGAAAACGCACATAATCGCACAGCGTCACATCCGCGCCGGTGCCCAACATTTTTTCATACATCTCCGCTGAGACCCAGTCGTCCGAATCCACGAAGGCCACGTAGTCCCCGGAGGCCGCGCGAATCCCGGCATTTCGCGCGGACGCAGCTCTGCCGTTGGGCTTGTGGATCACCTGCACCCGCGCGTCCTGCTCCGCATACCGGTCACAGATTGCAGGGCTGCTGTCCGTGGAGCCATCGTCCACAAGGATCAGTTCAAGATCTGTGAGCGTTTGGCGAAGAATGCTGTCCACGCACTCCTGCAAATATTTCTCGGCATTGTAGACTGGAACAATGACACTGACCTTTGGCATGATTTTCTCCCATCACTTTCTTTGTCTGATAGCAAGCGAATCTGCAAGCTCCTTCATCGCCAAGGAACACAAGGCGCTAACCATCCCTGCCGTAAAAACCAGCAAAAGGATTTCAGATGAGGTAAACCATCGAATCTGCCCATAAAATCGCAGCGCGCATAGTGTCCAAGATATTCCGCAAATGACTGGATAGGAAATCTTTTTACGCAGTAACAGCGGAGAAACAGCGACAGCTGCGCAAATCAACGCAAGCTCTGGCCTGCACAGAGACTGAACAAAGTGATAGACATTTTTTTCCACCTGCGTCGCAGAATATTTCGCAAAAACCGAACTGTTTATCTCCGAAGCTCCCAGTTCCTGCGAGGAAATTCCTCTAAGCCCATCGGGAGATGCACCAGTGCTCATTGATAGATACCACTCATTATCCCTAGTTATAACGCCATAAATGCAATAAAAATTGCTGTTGCTATATAGAATGCAAGGGCGATAGAATGCTGCCCAGAAATTTTTCTTCTGTATGATCGTTCTAGGCTCCTGCCAGGTAGTGCCGTCGGCACTTTCCGTATATAAAATCTCCTTGCTTTTTCCTGAGTCCTCAATAAATACAAAACGATATAAGTTGTCATGGCTAACAGCGCCGTGCCAAACTTTTTGAAGCTCTGGGGTTCCGTCAAACGTACAGTTTACAAAAGGAAGCCAGTCTTTTCCGTCGATGCTTTCTGAGTACACCAGGGCTCCGTCACTGTCATTCGTAGATGACTGGATAGCCCAAAGCTGATATTTTCTTCCGGAGTAAGCGATGCTTGGCGATAGATATCCGTCCAGAGTTCGCATGACCTCATATTCGCTCCAGTGTATTCCATCAGAGGACACCTTCCGAAACAACATTAGTGTGCCGCCGTTCTTGATCGTGGAATCAAGGCGGCCGAGATACCAAATCTCCAGCCTGTCCAAATCACTATTATAAACAATATGCGGATCCTTCAACTCATCGCAGGCAGTCTCTTCATTGAAGGCTATTGGATTATACAAACCATCCGGGGTTACCCAGTGAATCACATCATTTGACACGCACACGCATGGGTTTTCTTCCCCCCCGTTTGCGATGGGGTAAGGTGAATAAGCCATCCAATAGCGAAACCCATTCCATTCTTCCCCCATATCAATGACAGAAGGATGCGTAGGTTGATTTTTACCGTCAATGTAGGTCTCGATATTTAGGATGACGCTGCCTTCCGAGTTCGAAAACATTGGTGCAAAATAATCGCAAAGCACAAGTACGCAGCCAAAACACCCTGAAATTAGGAGTATCGTCAATAGAATAATTGTTGCCTTAGATTTACGTTCCATTTTGCGCCACCAACTTCTTTAACCTTCTGTATACTCTTCCAATCCTTACTCTTAACCACTTATGCTTCGGCAGCCAGCTCATTGAATACCAGTGGATTGAGTAGGTGTTCTCCGTTTTTGTCAGCTTGCCCGTCACGCTGTCCAGCGGGTTGAAGTAGTCCACCGGATAGACGTGAATCCCGGCAACCAGCTGCTCCTGCCCGTTGCGCACAAGGCCGAAACGCTCCATCATATCCGTATTGAGATGTGGGCAGCCTACGGGCGTGACGCTACCATCAGCACCGGCAAAGTGCAGCTTTTTATATTCCTCGATCATCGCCTGAATCACCGGATGGTGGGCCTCAGCAGCAATGGTCAGGCCGGAGGCAACATACTGATCGTTCTCAAATCCAATGAATCCCTCGTCATCCAGCAGCGGCGAAATGTCCCGCAGCACCTCCACGTCGGTGTCGAAATACACGCCGCCGTACTGCTCCAGCACGACAAGGCGCATAACGTCGGACACGAAGGCATACTTCTTCGCGGCGTAGGCCTCCGCCATGAAGGGCATGGCAAGATAATCGCAGTTGTCCTCGTTCCACTCGCGGATCTCAAAATCCGGGCAGAACTTCTTCCAGCTGGCGATGCACTTCTTGGCAAGCTCTGGCTTTTCGCCGCGGCCAAACCAGCAGTAGTGGATGATCTTTGGGATCATGGGTTCACCTCACGAGCTTCAAAATCGGCTTACAAAGCCGTTTGATTCCATAGGACGCCGCAAGAGACAGCGCCAGCAAAAACAGGAAAACAGGGATTGGATACTTGGCGCGAAATGCAAGTCCGCCAAACAGGCTGCCGTAGAAGAACATATGGACAAGCCAGATGTTCGTAGAGTGCTCACCAAAGTAGCACAGCACATCAGTTGTCCACTTTGGAATTGGGCAGATGCAGAGCAGTACGATTGTTACGGTAGCTGTGATAAATGCCACAAAAAGCGGCGGCACGATGCCATGTGCAACGATCATACACACGAAGATAATTAGCGTAATGATCTGCATGGTTCTTCTCCCAATAGCAGCGGTCTGCTGCCGCAGCAGAGAAATGACCTGCTTTTTGCAAAACAGCATTCCGATCATGTAGGGGAAATATGACGTTCCCAGCAGCCCGATGTGCGTGATGAGCCACGAAAGCACCATCGAGTCGCACGCGCCCCAGCCCCAGAAACGGATACCATAGCCAACAGTGTAAAATCCAAAGGTCAGCAGCATCACCAGCCACGCTGGACAGCGCTCCGCGAAGCTCCGGGAAAGCGGCTGCAAGGCAACCAGCAATATGTAGGTATTGGCATACCACCATGCGCCGTTGTAGCTATTCTGTATGGTCAGGCAGTTCAAGGCAAATTTCGTTAAGCTTCCAGGAATCTCCGCGTTTCCGGCAAGCAAGCCAATCAGCGAAAACACCGCCGCAATCACCCAAAAAGGTATGAAAAAGTGTACGAGATGCTTCCAGCGCTTCTTGATCTCAGCCTCGGATGATTGCATATAGTGCGCGTATCCGCTTACAAAGCAGTAAACAGCTACGCAAATATCGCCAAACAGCGCAAAGTAGTAAATCAGCGGCGTGCCGCCGATCCACAGCAATGGGGCATATGGCAAGTTTTCCCTGCGGCAAAAGAGATGCAGCATCAACATGTAGAGGATCGCCACACCCTTGAGCATTTTTGAATCGCGCTTTGTAATGTCCATCATTCACTCCATCAGCGCGTAGATCTTCTCGACCTCTGCGCTGTTCGTATAATCTCTCTTTGCGCAGTTCTCCGACAGCTGCTGCATCCGGGTGGGGTCGCGCAGCAGCGCGGCAATTCCGGCAGCGCAGCCCGCGCTATCCATGGGGACGATCACACCGTCCCCCCCGTCCTCCAGCTGGCTGCCGGAGGTAGCATAGTCCGTGATGACGACAGGCTTCCCAAGAAGCTGCGCCTCCCGCACGGTGACGGCCTTACCCTCATAGCGGGAGGGCTGCACATACAGGTCGCAGACGCGCATATAGGGATAAGGGTTGTCCTTTTTGCCGAGGATGATGACACGTTCCTGCATCCCGGCCTCGTCGATTTTCTGACGAATCAGCGGCTCATCGCCGCCATAGCCGATGAGATACCACTTCACGTCAAGGCCGTCCGCCACCAGACGGCGGCAGATATCCGGCACATTGTCGAAGTTTTTCGCCTCGCAGAAGCGTCCAACGGAGAGCAGGGATATTCCGTCACCCGTGGGCATATCGGTCTGATGTATTGCCGCCTGCTTGCACGTCAGCTTCTGAGGCAGGATATTCTCCACCGTTCGGACCTTCTGCGCCAGCTCAGGGAAGATGCTCTGAAAGCTCTCGGACGTATGCTCGGACACGCCGCAGATGGCATCATATCCTTCCCACATGGCAAGCTCCGCCGAGCGGTCGAAGGTCAGCGCCGTGTAGTCCGTGTGAATCCACGCCGCGTATTTCTTTGCATTCACCCGCTCCCGCGCAAAATAGTGCGGCGTCAGAAAGCTGATGGCAAGATCGTAGGTCTTGCCGGAGATCAGCGGCATAGAGTTCAGCGTGTACTTGTGGCTGTAGGTCAGCGCGGTGACGGACGGCTCCTCGCTGGGATGCCTCCGGTCGAAGCGTCTAGCGGCAAGCTTTCCTTGCAGCCGCCCGCAAAGCACGCCCAGTTGTCCGCTCTTGACGAGCGACGCCATCGGCACGGCCAGCGATGCATACTGCGGAATCTCCGGCAGGAGATTTGCCTTGGGGTTCAGATACGGCATCAGTTCGCCGCTGTGCCGCATTAGAAAGAGGTCAACGTCGTAGCGGTCATAGTCGATGGAATCCAGCAAGCCCAGAAGGCTGCGCTCCACGCCCCCAAGCTCCATCGCTTGGGAGAAGATGAGAATGGATGGTTTCATTATAGAATCCTTTCTCGGGCAATCACTCACGATTAAGGCGATGCTTATGCGCAATTTTGTATACGAATTGCGGGCACGCGCTTTTTATAATTGGAATGGCAGAATAAAGGCAGGCCTTCCTTTTGAAGCCAAACGCCTTCCCTGCTCTCAAAATGACCTTGCTCTCGTTGATCCGGCTTTGAAACGTTCTACGCGAGATTGCATTGCGGTCATCGCGCATACTATACAGGATTTCTTGTGTATTAAAGCCACGGTAACCGGCAGCGTACATCCGAACCCAAAGATCGTAGTCTTCAACACGCAGCGTATCTTTGTTTTCAGAATATCCGCCCAGCTCCTCCAGAATATCTCGGCGCATAAGTGCCCCTGCATGGCAAAACTGAGAGCCATGCAGAAGATCCTTTGGCTGAGGCGCGGCGTCATAGATCATTTTTCCAAAGATACCTTCATCATCGAAAAAGCTCATGGAGCAACTGATAACACCCGCCTCCGGGTGCTCGGCATACAGTGCCAGTTCCTTTTCAAACCGGTCCGGTGTGCAGATATCATCGCCGTCCATGCGGGCAATATAATATCCGCTTGCAGCAGCCAGACATTTGTTCAAAGTTGCATTCAGTCCAAGATTTTTCTCGTTTCTCAGGAGGACAATGCGCTCATCGTTCCGCTGAAATTCACTGGCAACCTGCCACGTTTCATCAGACGATCCATCATCGCAGATGATAAACTCCCAGTCCGATACCGTCTGGTGCTGAATGGCGGCAATCGCCTCCGGCAGAGTGCGGGCGCAGTTGTATGCACCCATAATCACAGAAATAGTTGGATTCATAATCCTCACGTCACAATCCTAAGTAGTTCCAAACTGTTATTCTGGAAAATTCCTGCGCAAAGTTCTCGTTGATCGCATTTCCATAATAGAAGTACGCCAGATAACAGGCGACCATCGACACCGTCAGGAAGCGCCTGTCCCGCGCTGAAAGCTTTTTGAGTATCATCGGCAAGACAATTGCCGGAAATATAGAAAAATAGTTTGCCAGCCGTCCAAAGTAGTTTGCCGTACCAAATAGGCCGACAAACATGATACACGCATAGAGAAAGCTGAGATTGATAAACACATTGTCTGCCGCACTGCTTCGACTGACGCGGCGCTTGAGAAGAAACGTCAGCAGCACCGGGACGCTGGCAACCAGCACTCTGAATACGTTAACGCCCTCGCCAATGAACTCCTCCGCGTTGTACCCGTCACCCAGAAGAGCTGCCGTGTTGACGATCGTCTCAACAATATTCGGCAGGGTCAGTCCTGCAATCACGGTAAGCGCCAGCAGAAGCCATGTCCCGCCGGACCACGGTTTAAAGCGAAGGATTGGAATCAGCAAAAACAACAGAATATACGGATGAAATGTTGCCGCCAGCAGCACGATTGCCACAAATCGAATCCATTTATGGTTCAGCGCATACGGGATCGCCGCAAGCCCAATGGCAATTGAAGTGCACTGCTTCATAGCCGCCAAAGAAAACAAGTAGCCGTGCGCACAAACAAAAAGAAAAATCGACAGCGTAAAGTTGCTGGAATACCGTTTCAAAAAAGTAACCGCCGATGCCACAAACAAACTCGAATAGAACAGCACAAAGCTCTGGGCACTGAAACCGGCAGCCTTCATCAGTGAATTGAGCAAGATAAACCCCGGATTGTCTCCGAGCCTCCAACTGAACTCTGTCAGGATATCCGGAAAGGCCGCCATTGTTTTGTACCCGCTCATGTATGTAAAGGTATCATTATATCCGGTTCGCAGTCCTGCAAAAATGCTCAGATAAACGATCAGCAAAATTACAATGCCGTTGTTCAGCATCCTACTCGACTGCCCTTTCCATGCCAATGTGTACTTTTCACTCAGAAATGCAAGTCCGCAGGAAACGGCCAGCACGATCCACAGTTCGCCCACTGATATCCTCCCGTATTACAGCTCGTAGACAGCTTGCAGCTCGCGCCGCACATTGGTGTCCGCATAGAGCTGTGCCTTTTCATATCCGGCCTGTCCCATGCGACCGGCCAGCTCGCCATCGTTCAGCAGCACTGCGATTCTCTCCGCAAACGCGTCGCTGTCCGCAGGCGGCACCATATAGCCGGTCTTCTCCGGCACGATCAACTCGCGGTGGCCCCGATTGTAGGAGGCCACCACAGGCTTGCCCAGCAGCATTCCTTCCACGATGTTCATCGGCAGTCCCTCGCGGTAGCTGCAAGAAACGATCACATCCGCGATATTGGCGTATCGCTCCAGATCGGTGCGGTAGCCCAGAAATTCTACATATTCCTGTAAGCCGAGCGCCGTCACCTCTGCCTGTAACTCCGGAAGTATCGGGCCGTTTCCTGCCAGCAGCAGTCTTACATTCGGCTGTTTCTTTCTCAGTGCGTCCATCGCACGGATTGCCGTAATCTGATTCTTGTTGGGCAGCAGTTCGCCCGTACAAAGCAAGATTTTTTCGTCTTCTGCATAGCCAAGCTCGCACCGCAGCGCCGCGCGCTCGGCTTCGGACAACTTACGATACTTTGCAGAGTTTGCACCGACACCGTGAATGCGCTCCACCTGCGTGGGAAACTTTGCCGAGGCGAGGTCATAATCCTCCTGCGTGATGGTGATGAGTTTGTCCGTATAGCGGCACATAAACTTCTCCACCGGATACCAGATGAGCCAGTTTTTCTTCGGCGCACCCTTATAAAAGTGGAAGCCATGAGCGGTATAGAATACCTTGGTGCCGCGCTTGCGGGATTTTCGTGCAGCCAGCCGTCCCACAACGCCGCCCACCGGCGTATTGCAGTGGACAACATCGTAACCGCCCTCGTCAATGATCTTTTTGAGCTGTTTGTAGGCTCCAAGATTTTTCGGTGAAAACGGTGACCGCTGAAACGGTACGTCAAAGACCCGCTCCACAAAGTCCAGCTTCAAGCCGTTCTTTTCGGCAAGGTTGTTCCGTGCCGCCACATGAACTTCGCAGCCGTGCTCATGCAGCATGGCCACAAGCGGCCTATGAAACTGACAGATATGCGATTGTACGGTGGCAACAAGTAACACTTTCATATTATTCTCAAAAAGGCAGAATCATATTGGCTGTAAAAATGGCATTTAGGCAAAACGCTCTGAAAGCGGTTTCGTGCTGGTTTACAACCCGGATTCCCATGTCATAGAGTTTCTGGTTTAGCACTTTCTTCATGGCTAGATGATGCTTGTCCGATATCCTATCGATGAGCGGAATCCTGAACAACATATCGAGGAACTTGCGGTTGTTGTAGATGATTGTAATATCAGAATAGAACTTCATTTCACTGATATTTAAACCGCCCCAGCTTCCCCAGGTTACTTCGTTATAGTGCACATCCGCCGGCGGATACTGTTGAGGAATCAACTCGTACTCGTATTCCTTAATGTATTGGTCAAAAAGCCGATCAATTTTATGTGCTAAGCCTCGATTTAAGATAAATATTTTGTATAGATTCCGATAAAGCTTAGCGGACAGTGGCGGCATTGTTTTTCTGCCATAGTGCTTATACCAGTATGCGCGTATTGTTTCGCTGACCCAGCTCTTTACTTCAACATCCGCAGGCAAATGATCTGCAAGATAGATTCTCTTCCTAATTTCGTTTTCGGGTGTCTGCGCAACGTACGCGTTGTTATGAAGAATGATTTCACGCTTAATTTCATAATCTGCCAACACTGAAGAATCAGTAGGGATATGATAACATTCCCATGGGACATCAAATTCCGCAGAAATTTTCCTTGCCGCCTCGCAGTCAATCGATTCCTTCTCTGCTGAAAGATAGCTGAATGTATGGAATTGGTTATATATCCCATTTGCTGCCGCAAAGGTCGTATTGCTATCGATGCCGCCCGTCAGTGATATCCACGGCCTTTCCCATTTCTCGCTGACTAATGTCATTCCATTTTTCAGAATTTTTGCGGCCTCACGAATTACCTCGTCATATTCCTTTTCGTTTTGAACTTGCTTCAATTCATCAAGTGGATAAAACCGCTTATGGCATATGTTTTCCCCTGTGAAAGAGTACTTTATATTGGGGACTATGCGTTTTAGCTCTGAAAACGGCGTTAAATCAGCAGGCAGATAAGGACCCATGACACGTCCATACCATTTATAGTGTATCAGTTCTTCTATAAACGGCATCATCTTTAGGCCAAGAACGTCCGCTACAAGCTGAGCATGTGATGTGAGGTAAATCTTTCCATTTACAACTCCGGCACAAGCCGACTGCATGCCAGACGGATCGGTCAAAAAGCTGACTTTATCACCATCTATGAATCCGAGCACAAAGATTCCGGTTAATTCACTGATTACATCATAGAAATCAGAGTTTCCCAAGTGTTCAGCAATTCTTTTGAGGATATTGCTTTCTGAAATTTCCATAGTAAACGGATTGTACGCATGCCCGAACAGGAAAAAAATCCGTTCATCCTGATTAACCCAGTAAAAACCAGTATTCCTATGTGTCCATACACAAAAGTTCCCTAATTGTGTGCACTTCCATTCGCCAAAGAATGGAAAACTTTTGCCATCTATGCTTGAATCATCCGTTATCAAAAAGCCACGGATGAAGAGATATTTTCTAAGATCTGGCCTATCCTTTAAAGTCGTTCTCAAGTCATCCATTCTTCAGGTTCTCCTTTATCGTCCCCCACAGTCTTGCCCGATTTCCCTCTCCCACAAAGCTGTTATGCGGGGTTAGGACTACATTTTCCATATCCCACAGCGGGCTGCTTTCGGGCAGTGGTTCTTCTTCAAACACATCCAGCACTGCGTGGCCGCCGTTTTGCAGCCATGCAGTCAAGGCGGCTTCATCTGCCAGCGCGCCGCGGGCGACATTGACGAAGATCGCGCCATCATGCAGGCGGCCAAAGATTTCCTCGCTCACGATGCCGCGCGTTTTCGGCATCAGGGCGATGCAGCAGATCAGGATATCGCACACCGCCGCAGCGTCCGGCAGCTTATCCAGAGGTAAAACTTCATCAAAATCCGGCAGCACCCGCACCGTGCGGTTCACGCCGGTGATGCGGCATCCAAAGGCTTTCAGCCGCTTTGCAATCTCGCGTCCTACATCGCCGCAGCCAAGAATGCACACCCGCTTGCCGGACAGTTCCAGCAGGCCGCGATGCTTTTCCCATTTGTGCTGCACCTGATTCGCCGAAAAAAAGCGGCTCTGCTTATATAGCTGCAAAATGCCGCAAACGGCAAACTCCGCCATCGGAACGCTGTACACGCCCGCAGCGTTGTGCAGCGCAATGCCGCGTGCCCGGATATCGTCCAGCGGCACGCGGTCAAGCCCCGCACTGGTGAGCTGGATGACCCGCAGGCTCGTAAAGCGCTCGATGGAATTGTAGAGGAACAGGCCGTTGCACACGACCGCCTCGTATCGCTCTGGACAGTCTACCGGGGTGCGTTCGTCGCCATGAACGAAGACCTTGTGCCCGGCAGCTTCCAGCTGCTCGCGCTCGCCGCTATTGAGTTGAAACACGCCGGTCACCAAAACGTTCATGCGTTCATACCTCTCACAATGTTCTCAACGCAGGTGCAAACCCTGCGGTGATTCTCGTCAAACTGCTCCTGCGTCCAGGCGGCGCAGTTCCGCTCCACGCTGCGGATATCCTCCACACCCTCGGTAAAAATGCGCCGTATTTCATCCAAGTCCGTCGTCTTCTCCGTGTTGCAGAAGCTGCGGGACAGAATGACATACTGCGAGCCGAGACGGTAATGCTCGGCGATGATACACTCTGCCGGAAGCGTCCCCGAGCCGGGGCGGCCCACGCCGCCGAAGCCATAGGGAATATTTGCTTCACGGAGCTCTGCGCAAAGCTTGTCCACCGTACCGTCCGTCAGGAGCTGGAACATGAATTTCTGATGATAACACAGGTGCAGGTCGTTGAGGCCGATGTGCATCTGGTCGATGCCCGGTATGGCCAGCGCCTCCGGCAGATGCTCTGCCGCCATGTCGGTTTCCAGCAGCGGCATGACCTTTGCGCGCCCATTCACCATGCGCACAAGCTGCCGCAGATCATCCGCCGTGCGCCACATGGGGAGCATAATAACGTCCGCGCCGTTTGCGATGGCGTCGCAGATCTCCGTCTGCGAGTTGGGATTCAGCGGATTGATGCGCGCCATGATCTCCGCGCTGCCGCCGATGGCTGCGCGAACCTTTGCAATATCCTCCGGCACATGGTGGGACTGCACGGTATCCATGCCGCCCTGGCGCTCCGCCTTACCCAGCACCTCCATGTCGATGAAGATGCGGTCAACGCCTGCATCTGCCGCGATTTCCGAAACCGCAGGATCGTTTGTGATATACATGAGTTTCAGCATTTGATCTCCCTCAGACCGTCGCGCCGGTATTGACATTATCCTCGTTGCGCAGGACCTTGAACACGGTCATGAAAAGGATCTTGATATCCAGCGCAAGTGAGACGTGCTGCGTGTACCAGACATTCATCTTGATGCGTTCGTGCCACTCCACGCCCTTGCGGCCATGCACCTGCGCCCAGCCGGTAATGCCGGGGCGAACGTCAAACATATGAAACTGTTCTTCCGTGTACTGCTCTACCGGCCAAGGGTGATAGGTCAGCGGCGGGCGCGGCCCCACAATGGCCATATCGCCGACAATAATATTGATGAGCTGCGGAAGCTCATCAATACTGGTAGCCCGAATCAACTTTCCCACCTTTGTCACGCGCGGGTCGCCCTTCCCGCTGTAAACTCCGCTGCCGGTGTGCTCCGCACCGTCCGTCATAGAGCGAAACTTATAGATGGTGAAGGCCTTTCCATGCAGGCCCAGCCGCTGCTGCTTGAACAGCACCGGCCCCGGAGAGGAAATCTTGACCGCAAGCGCGGTTATCAGAAGCAGGGGCGAAAGAATAATTAAAGCAATCAGCGAGAGAACTGTATCAATCAATCGTTTTCCAAATCTCTTATACACGGCATTTCGTTCCTATCAGCTCCGCCGCAGCAGTGTGCAAAGCGGGGGTATTTCAGTGCATCCGGCAAATCGCCGTCTCCCACCCGAAAAACGTTGGGATTACGCCATTTTTATTGCTTAATTATACTACATATGGATAAAAAACGCAATGCCTGACACGTGCGAAAAAGCGGAGTGGTTTTTCTTGTTAGATCATTTTCCGGTTGCACATGCTCAATCCATGTGGTACAATGTTATTCAACAAGAGAAACGCAAAGTCCGCCGCAAGTGGTAACACAACAAAGAAAGTATGACTTGCGCAGAACGGGGAGATCAGATGAAAGCACCGGACAATCACGCGATCCAGCTTTTTGAGGATCAGAAAATCCGCGTGGCATGGGATGCAGAGCGGGAGGAATGGTACTTCTCCGTGCAGGATGTTGTAGCGGTCCTGTTGGAAAGCACCGATCCCAAGCAGTACATCAAGAAGATGCGCGCCCGCAATCCGCAGTTGTCGGCCAACTGGGGTACAATTTGTACCCCGGTTCAAATGCTCGCCGCGGCGGCAACATGGCAGGCGTTGCCCGCAAGGCGCTGGAAGCCGAAACCGGCAAGCCGGTTGTTACCTCGCAGAATGCCGAGAGCTTCCGCCAGCTCATCACAGACATCGTGACCGACGCGGCACAGCTGCCAGAGAAAAAGGAAACTGCAAATGAGGAATGAATCCAAGCTCAGCTACCGAGAAATTCTCGGAAACTGCCGTCCACGGGCGGCATACATCTCCGACTTCGACCGGGAGATGTCAAAATACTTAAAGGGCGGTGAGCCAAATTGATCGAACGTTTTGACATCGCGGGCTATGCCCGCATTTCCGTGGATGATGAGCAGGATCAGAAGAACATCTCCATCGAGAACCAGAAGGCCATCATCGAGGACTATGTAAAGACCCACTTCCCCGGCAGCACGCTGACGTTTTTTGAAGACCGCGACCGCTCCGGCTACACGTTCGAGCAGCGCGAGGGCTATCAGGAGATGCGCCGGGGGCTGATGCGGCACAAATACGACATCCTCATCATCAAGGACTTCTCCCGCTTCTCCCGCCGCAACTCGCGCGGTTTGGTGGAGCTGGAAGACCTGCGCGACGCGGGCGTGCGCATCATCTCCATCGGGGACGGCGTGGACTTCCCCAATGACGACGACTGGCTGAAAATCCAGTTTCAGTTCCTTGTGAACGAAATGCCTGTCACGGACACCTCCCGCAAGGTGCGCAGCGTTGTGAAGCGGCGGCAGAACGACGGCGAGTGGATCTGCGCCGCGCCCTACGGCTATCTCGTCACCGAGGGCAAGCAGTTTGAGATCATCCCCACGGAGGCCGAGACCGTCCGCAGGATTTTTGACCTTTACAGCAACGCCGGTTGGGGCTACAAGAAAATCGCCAACTATCTCACCGATCAAGGCGTTCCCACGCCGCGCATGTCCGAGCGGATGCGCAAGGAGGCGGCGGGCAAGAAAACGAAACGGGAAGCCAAAAACGCCTGGGCCATCGCCACGGTGCAGGGCATTCTGGACAACGATTTCTATATCGGCACGCTCAGGCAGGGCAAGTATACCCGCGCCAAAATCAACGGCAAGGAGATCAAACGCAACGACGATGAGCACATCGTTATCGAAAACCACCATCAGGCCATCATCGACTACCGCACCTTCGCCATCACCCGCGCCCTGCGGGAAAAGCGCAGCCGCAGCAACTATCGCGGCGTGAAGATTAACGACAACGTGTACTCCGGCTTTTTACAGTGCGGCGACTGCGGCAGTCCGCTGTTCGCCATGAGCCGCTCTGACCTGGCCCCCGCCTACACCTGCGGCACCTATCACCGGCGCGGCCTCAAGGGCTGCACCAGCCACCATATCCGCGTCGATCGGCTGGACGAGCTGCTGAAAGGCTATGTGCGCAAACTGGCGGACGGCTCTGCCGCCATGCTCGAACAGCTCAACGAGGAGCTGAAGCGCGAGACCGAGCAGGTGGCGGAAACGGAACAGTCGGCTGACAACCTCGCCGAGGTGCTGGCCGATCTCACTGAGGAACTGAAGGTGACGAAGCGTCAGCGCATCCGGGAGATCATGAAAAAGCCCGAGCAGGAGGCCTCCATCGAGGCGCTGTATGACGAGATGGAAGCAGACCTCCAAAAGAAGATCGACGGCATCAACCACCAGATCGACCTGCTGAGCGACAAGCGCAACACCATCATTCAGGTGAACCGCGTGGCCAAGACCGCCATCGACGTGTTCCGCGACATTCTGGAAAAGGACAAGCTGGAACGGAACGACCTGGAGCTGCTGATCGACAAGATCCTCGTCTTTGAGGATCATCTGGAGATCAGGCTCAAAACCGACATCGACACGCTGCTGCGCTGCGGAAAGCTCCCCGTGGAAACGGAGGACGCCGCAAATTTTAAGTCGGGCACGGAAAATATTGAAAACACGCTGATCCAGTCCTCAAAAGGCCGCGAGGACAAGGTTTTCCGTGTCCATGTTATCAGTAACGGCGACCCGTTGGAGATTTACACCACCCGGGAGGGGGAGGTCATTTTTAAGAAATACTCCCTGATCGGCGGACTGGAGGATTTTGCAGCACAGTTCTGCGATGTGCTCAACCGCAGCAGCGGCTTTACCGCCGCCGTGACTGACCGGGACGCCATCATCGCCATCACCGGCTCCGGCAAGCGGGAGCTGCTGGGCAAGCCGCTGTCCGACATCCTGGCTCAGGTCATGGAACAGCGCAGCATTTATCAATATCAGGGTTCCGGGCGGCCGCTGCCCGTCTCCGACAGCAGCGACCGTTACACGGTGGCTGTGGCGGCGCCTATTCTCTGCGAGGGGGATGTGTTGGGCCTGGTGCTGTTTCTGTCGTCGGACGCGCAGATCCCCGGCGAGGGGGAGTACAAGCTGGCCCAAACCGTATCCGCCTTTTTGGGGCGGCATATGGAGACGTAAACAACAATGCCGGAGGCAGCCGCCTCCGGCATTGTTCTTCTTGGTTTACTCGCCCAGCTGATCGCTGACCAGCTGCGTCAGGGATTCCACAGCCTCCTTGGCGTCGGGACCGTCGGCGATAAGGGTGATGGTGGTGCCCTTCACGATGCCCAGGGAAAGAACGCCCAGCAGACTCTTGGCATTCACCCGGCGCTCATCCTTTTCCACCCAGATGCCGCTCTTGAATTCATTGGCCTTCTGGATGAAGTAGGTGGCAGGACGGGCGTGCAGACCCACCTCATTGTTCACGGTAACTTCCTGTGTAAACATTCCATTGCACTCCTTTTATGAAGCATTTTCGAAAAATGCGGGGACATACTTCTCTCACACTATAATATTATACCGAATCGGTGAAAGAAAGCAATGTCCAAAGCTACAAATTCTTTAAGTAAGGTCTGAAAAAATGTTTGACCCTTTTGGCGGAATCCACAAACCACAGTCGTTATTTCAGCTCAACGACTGTGACTCCGGCCTCACCTTCGCCATACCGGCCCAGTCGGAAGCTCTTGACGGCCTTGTTCCGCTTGAGCATCTCGTGAACGGCCTTGCGCAGAACGCCGGTACCCTTGCCATGGATGATGGTCACGGTGCCCAGCTTGGCCATGACGGCGCTGTCGATATAGTTCTCCACCACGCTCTCGGCCTCCAGAGTCTCATAGCCCCGGATGTCCAGCTCCGAGGCGGCCCGGGACTGCAGATTCAGCTTGGCACTGCCGCCGGAGGCCGGCGCGGCGGGCTTTTTCTTGGGCTGGCCCTCCGGCAGGCGCACCTGCTGGGCCTTGACGGTCATCTTCATCTTTCCGGCCTGCAAAAGCAGGGTGCCGTCGTTGTTGACGGCCAGCACCGATGCGGCCATCTTTACACCGGGCAGCTCCACCAGGTCCCCCACCTCAATGGGACGGCTGGGAGTATAGACAGGCTCCTGTGGCTGGTCGTGGATGTGCAGGGCGTCCTGGGCCTGGTTCAGGCTGTGCCGCACGGCGGCTTTGGCGTCGTTGAGCTCCTGGAAGCTGAGCTGCTTTTGCTGCTGGCGGCGCAGCTGGTCCAGCTGGGCGAAAATTTCGTCCGCCTGGGCCTGGGCCTGACGCACAATGCGCTTGGCCTCGGCCTCGCCCTTGGTGCGGGCGTTGTCCTTGGCTTTTTCCATTTGCTCCCGGAACGTCCGGGCCTTGCGGGCGTCCTCTTCCCGCTGGCGCCACAGGCGGTCGGCCTCTGCCTGGGCCTTCTCCAGCCGCTGGCGCTTTTCCTCCAGCTGGGTCAGCACGTCCTCGAACCGGACGGAGTCGCTGTCCATCTGGGCCTGGGCCGCCTGGATGACGGATTCGTCCAGCCCCAGCCGCCGGGAGATGGCAAAGGCATTGGATTTGCCGGGAATGCCGATCAGCAGCCGATAGGTGGGCCGCAGCGTCTGCACGTCGAACTCGCAGCTGGCATTTTCCACCCCGGCGGTGGTCATGGCGAAGGTTTTCAGTTCGGCATAGTGGGTGGTGGCGGCAATCAGGGCTCCCTGGCTGCGGGCACTTTCAATGATGGCAATGGCCAGGGCTGCGCCCTCCACCGGGTCCGTACCGGCGCCCAGCTCATCGAACAGCAGCAGGCTCTTGTCGTCCACCTCCCGCAGGATCTGCACAATGTTGGACATATGGGCGGAGAAGGTGGACAGGCTCTGCTCAATGCTTTGCTCGTCGCCCACATCCGCCAGCACCCGGTGGAATACACGCACGGCGCTGCCGCTGTCGGCAGGGATATGCAGGCCGCACTGGGCCATCAGACACAGAAGGCCGATGGTTTTCAGGGTAACGGTCTTGCCGCCGGTGTTGGGGCCGGTGATGACCAGGGTGTCGAACTGCTCACCCAGCTCCACGGTGATGGGCACGGCCTTGGCCTGGTCCAGCAGCGGGTGCCGGGCCCGGCGCAGGGCCACGCCGCCCCGGCGGCGGACCTCCGGACGGCTGGCGTTCAGCTGATAGCTCAGCTGCGCCCGGGCAAAGATCACGTCCAGGTGCACCAGAATGTCATAGTCCCACAGAATATTCTCCATGGACCCGGCGCAGGCGGCGGACAGCTGCCGCAGGATGCGGTCGATCTCCTTTTTCTCCCGGGCCTCCAGCTCCTTGAGCTCGTTGTTGGCCTGCACCACGCCCATGGGCTCCACAAACAGCGTGGCCCCGGAGGAGGAGACGTCGTGTACCAGGCCAGGCATGCTGCCCTTGCACTCGGCCTTTACCGGCACCACGAACCGCCCGTCCCGCTGGGTGATCAGGGCCTCCTGCAGGACCTTGGCATAGGACGGCGACGAGATGATGCGCTGCAGGATCTGCCGCCCCTTGGAGGCGGCCAGCCGCATTTTCCGCCGGATATCCGCCAGCTCGCTGCTGGCGGTGTCGGCAATGGTCTCCTCATCCAGAATGGCGGAGCGGATCTGCTCCTCTAAGTATTTATTGGTGTGCAGGGAGGTGAACAGGCGGTCCAGCACCGTCTCCTCCCCCTGGCGCTGGGCATCGTAGTCCGCCACCCGGCGGCTGGCGGTCAGCACCCCGGCGATGTCCAGCAGCTCCCGGGTGTTCAGCATACCGCCGTGATCGGCCCGGGTCAGGGCGGCGGACACATCCTTCACCCCGGAGAAGGACGGGCTGCCGTGAAGCCCCAGCCGCTCCTTGGCGGCGTCGGTCTCGTCCAGAAGCCGCAGCACCTCCTCCGCATCGGTGGAGGGGGTCAGCTTCAGGCATCGGTCCTTGGCCGCCTGGCTGACAGCCTTGGCCGCCAGCTTTTCCAGCACCGCCGGAAGCTCCAGGGTGCGGATGGATTTTTCAAATAATTCACTCATATTTTGTTTCCTCTTGCGGAAGAATGGATTTGTAGTAGTCCAGGGTACGGAAGCTGCGCTCCAGCTGGGCGGTGACATAGGCGTCCGATGCGTGGTCCAGGGCCCGCAGTCCCGGCTGGGGCAGGGCGAAGCTGTACAGGCGCTTTGCGTTGCCGTACAGGATGTATCGCAGGGCCGCCAGCCCCGCCGCCGTCAGCGGCAGGGACAGCCCCCCCTTTTCCCGGCATTTGCCGCAGTGGACCACCCCGTGGACCACGTCCAGCATAGGGTTCTCCGGCTCCGGCGCGCCGCACAGGGCGCAGGCATCGGCCATGGGCTCGTACCCGGCCAGGGCCATGAGCCGGAGCTGGAACGCGGGCTTTACCAGCTGGGGCGGCTTGCGCAGGGCGCTGAGGGCGTACAGGGCGTTTAACAGCAGCGGCAGCACGTCGCCGCCGCAGCCGTCGGCCACTGCCTCCGTCAGCTCGGCAAAATACGCCGCCAGGCTCAGAGCCGTCAGGTCCTGCCGCAAACCGGCGAACAGCTCGATGGTGTTTGCCGCGTCCAGCATGGTCCACTGGCCCCTTTCATACAGGGTCATCTCGGAATACGCCAGCAGCTGGCAGGCTGCGGCCACGCGGCTGCCCTTGCGCCGGGCGCCCCGGGCGATGACCGCCAGCTTCCCCCGGTCCGGGGTCAACACGGTGAGGATCTTGTCCGCGTCCCGGGTATCGGTCTCCCGCAGCACCAGGCCGCAGGTCACAAATCGTTCCGGCTGCATCCCGCCGCCTCCTTATACAGCAAATACGCCTCCGGCGCGCCGGTGGCCCAGAACAGGTCCCATCGCCCCTCCATACATCTCACCTCCACCTATAGTGTGCCGCGGTTTTGCCGCGTCATAAGTGGAAGGTTCTGGCCGGAGTTACTGCTCGTCGTACCCTCTGGCACGGATGAAGTTCACATTATCGCGCCAGTTTTCCTTGACCTTTACCCAGGTTTCCATGTACACCTTGGCGCCCATGAACTTCTCGATGTCCCGGCGGGCCAGGGAGCTGATGCGCTTGAGCATAGCGCCGTGCTTGCCGATGATGATGCCCTTGTGGCTGGCCTTTTCGCAGTAGATGGTCACGTCCAGGTCGACGATGCCGGTGTCCTCCCGCTCGGTGAAGCGGGTGATCTCCACGGCGGTGCCGTGGGGGATCTCCTTTTCCAGGCACAGCAGCATTTTCTCCCGGACGATCTCGGCGCACACCTGGGCGTCGGGCTGGTCGGTGGTCATGCCGTCGGGGAACAGCTGGGGGCCTGCCGTGGCATAGATCCGCAGCTGGGCCATCAGGTCGTCCAAACCGTCGCCGGTGCGGGCGGAGATGGGGATAATGGCGTCAAACCCGGGATACACGGCACTGTAGGCGGCAATAACCTCCAGCAGGTCGTCCTTTTTCTCCACGGTGTCGATCTTGTTGATGCACAGCACACAGGGCAGGTCCTCCTCGGTGATGCGCTGGAGCAGGATCTTCTCCGGCTCCCCCACATGGGCGATGGGCTCCACCAGCAGCAGCGCGGCCTCCACCTGCTGCAGGCTCTCCCGCACCACCTTCACCATGTAGTCCCCCAGCCGGGACCGGGGCTTGTGCAGGCCCGGGGTGTCCAGCAGCACAAACTGGGTATCCTCCCGGTTCACCACGCCGTAGATCCGGTTGCGGGTGGTCTGGGGCTTGTCGGACACGATGGCGATCTTCTCCCCCACCAGGGCGTTGGTGAGGCTGGACTTGCCCACATTGGGCCGCCCGCAGATGGTGATCATAGCGGTTTTTGTGATGTTGTTCATAGGTGATCCTCAACTTTCTTTTGAGCAATTTTATTGTGTCAGGGTAAACTGATAAGTGACAGAGTTTTGCCACCGTTCCTCGTTTGCCAGGTCCTGCCCGATCACCTTGCCGCCCATGCGCTCATAGAAGCTGCGGGCGTTAAGATTCTCCGGGACACAGTGGCAGACAAAGGAGGCGGCATGGTGCGCTCTGCAATACGCTTTCACGAAATCGAACGCTTGCCGGCCGATCCCCTGTCTTTGGTATTCGGCGGAAATATACAGGGATTGCAGGGTGATTACATCGGCTTCGTTTATCGTCAGGTAGCCGATGTCCTGTCGGTCCTTTCGGACCAAGTACACAGAATACGCCGGATGATGGACCCTCAGCAGCTCCATTTCCCTGTGCCAGTCCCAGTCAAAGTTATCTATCATGCTGTCGGGGTAGACGCCTCGGTATGTGGTACCCCAGATTCTTTGCCGCAGAGCGATAATGGACGGCACATCCTCTTCGGATGCCTCAATAAACAGCTTTTCCTCGGCCATGCTATCACATCTCCTTCCGGGATTTTTACTCAATTTCCACACTCTGGGGCCGGAACGCTCTCCGCTGCCCGATTGCGGACAGCAAACAGAAACACCGGGCGGAGCAGGCCCAGGGATAAAACGGTGAACACGGTCAGGACGTCCCCATATTTACCGGCGCGGCTTTTATAGATCCGGTGGGCGATCAGGGTGTCCAGGATAAAGACCGCCAACAGGGCCATCAGCAGGAGGATGAACCAAAGAGTATTCAGCTCCCGGCAGACGTAGAAATAGACGCAAAGGCAGACGGACAGAAGCGTCAGAAGGGCTGACACGGCGCCCATGACCCGCCGGTCTGCCAGCTTTCCCAGCAGATACTTGCTGTAAAAGGGAATCCAGGCAGGGAATGTATGTGCGTCGCCCGCTTTCTTGCGCATGCAGGCGATGGAAAAGCCCTCCAGCACATAGCTGGCCATGATATACGCCGCCGCGGCGGCAAACACGGCGATGAAGAACAGGAAAATCGCCGATAATATGCCCGAAACAATCAGAACGCCGAATCCGGCCATATGCGATACCTCCTATTTTACCCCAGCCGGTCGCCGTTTTCCACAGGCTTGTCCGGGGTAATGAGCACCACGCCGCCCTGGGAGTAGGTGCCCAGCACCAGCACCTGGGAGAAGAAGTCGGCAATCTGACGGGGCGGGAAATTCACCACCGCCAGCACCTGCTTGCCCACCAGGTCCTCCGGGGCATACTGCTGGGTGATCTGCGCGCTGGAGCGCTTCTGCCCCAGCTCCGGGCCCAGGTCCACCAGCAGCTGATAGGCGGGCCTGCGTGCCTTTTCAAAGGGCCGGGCCTCCACAATGGTGCCTACCCGGATATCCAGCTTCATGAAATCGTCAAACGTGGCCTGTTCCATATGAGCGCCTCCTGTTATCAATCGCTGTCCAGCTTCAGAACCGCCATGAAGGCCTCGGTGGGGACCTGGACGGTGCCCAGGTTCCGCATCTTCTTCTTGCCTTCCTTCTGCTTTTCCAGCAGCTTCTTCTTGCGGGTAATGTCGCCGCCGTAGCACTTGGCCAGCACGTCCTTGCGCATGGCCTTCACTGTCTCCCGGGCGATGATCCGTCCGCCGATAGCCGCCTGAATGGGCACCTCAAACAGCTGGCGGGGAATGTTGTCCTTGAGCTTTTCGCACAGGCGGCGGGCCCGGGGATAGGCCTTGTCCTTGTGGGCGATGAAGCTCAGGGCGTCCACGCCGTCGCCGTTGAGCAGCAGATCCACCTTCACCAGCTCGCTGGGCCGGTAGCCGGAGAGCTCATAGTCCAGGGAGGCATAGCCCTTGGTGTTGGCCTTCAGCGTGTCGAAAAAGTCATAGATAATCTCGTTGAGGGGCATCTGATAGTGAAGCTCTACCAGATGGGTGTCCAGATACTGCATATCCTTGAACTCGCCCCGGCGGTCCTGGCACATGGGCATGATGTTGCCCACATACTCGTTGGGGCTGATAATGGACACCTTCACATACGGCTCCTCCGCGTGCTCGATAACCGTGGGGTCCGGATAGTTGTGGGGGTTGTCCACCTTCACCATGGTGCCGTCGGATTTGTATACATGATAGATGACGCTGGGCAGGGTGGTCACCAGGTCCAGGTTGAACTCCCGCTCCAGCCGCTCCTGGATGATCTCCATGTGGAGCATGCCCAAAAAGCCGCACCGGAAGCCGAAGCCCAGGGCTACGGAGCTCTCCGGCTCGAAGGTCAGGGAGGCGTCATTGAGCTGGAGCTTTTCCAGGGCGTCCCGCAGGTCGGGATATTTGCTGCCGTCCTCGGTGTAAATGCCGCAGTAGACCATGGACTGGGCGGGCCGGTAGCCGGGCAGAGGCTGGGCGGCGGGGTTCTCCGCGTCGGTGATGGTGTCGCCCACCTGGGTGTCCTTCACGTTCTTGATGGAGGCGGTGAAATAGCCCACCTCGCCGGCTTGGAGGGCGTCCGTGGGCTCGTTGCCCAGGGGCTTCAGGTAGCCGCACTCCAGAATGGTATACTGGGCTCCGGTGGCCATCATGCGCACCGTCTGGCCCCGGCGGATGGTGCCCTGCTTGATGCGGAACAGCACCACCACGCCTACATAGGGGTCGTACTGGCTGTCGAAGATCAGCGCCTGAAGGGGGGCGTTGGGGTCGCCGTCGGGGGCGGGCACGTTGCGGACCACGTCCTCCAGCACCGCCTCCACGTTAAGTCCCAGCTTGGCGGAGATCTCCGGCGCGTCCATGGCGGGCAGGCCGATGATGTCCTCCACCTCCTGCTTGGCCTTCATGGGATCGGCGGCAGGCAGATCGATCTTGTTGAATACGGGCAGGATCTCCAGCTCGTGCTCCATGGCCAGATAGGTGTTGGCCAGGGTCTGGGCCTCCACCCCCTGAGTGGCGTCCACCACCAGCACAGCGCCCTCGCAGGCGGCCAGGGACCGGGAGACCTCATAGTTGAAGTCCACATGGCCCGGGGTATCGATCAGGTTCAGAGCATAAATTTCGCCGTCCTGAGCCTTGTAAAAAAGATGGACGGCACGGGACTTGATGGTGATGCCCCGCTCCCGTTCCAGGTCCATATTGTCCAGGATCTGGTTTTCCATCTCCCGCTGAGGCACGGCGTCGCACAGCTCCAGCAGCCGGTCCGCCAGCGTGGACTTGCCGTGGTCGATGTGGGCGATAATGGAAAAGTTGCGGATATGGGATTGTTCAAACATGTATGGTTTCCTCCTTGGGGAGATGTATCGGATGATCTTTGCTTATTATACCGGATATTCCGGCAAAATGCAATTCCTGTTGCCGCCGCCGGGAAAAAGTGTTACAATAAGGTCACCAACTTTTTGAGAGGAAAGGACGAATGCCATGAAGCTGAGTTTTTTCGGCGCTGACCAGTGTGTCACCGGCAGCTGCCATTGTCTGGAGGTAGGCGGCAAGCGCATCCTCATCGACTGCGGATTGCAGCAGGGCCGGGACGAGGTGGACAACCGCTCCCTGCCCTTTGCCCCGGGCAGCATCGACTATGCGCTTATCACCCACGCTCACATCGACCACTCCGGCCGGGTGCCTATGCTCATCAAAAACGGCTTTCAGGGCCGTATTCTCACCACCCGGCTCACCGCCCAGCTCATGAGCATCATGCTCCAGGACTCCGCCCACATTCAGGAGAGCGATGCCGAGTATAAAAACCGCAAGAACCGCCGGGCCGGCCGGCCCGAGGAGGAGCCGCTGTATACCGTGGCCGACGCCCAGCGGGTGCCGGAATTCATCGACACCTGCGAATATGGCCAGCCCGTTCACCTGTGCGATGGGGTGGACGCGGTGTTTATCGACGCAGGCCATCTGCTGGGCTCCGCCTCCATCCGCCTGACCCTCACCGAGGGAGGCCAGACGAAAACCATCGTGTTCTCCGGCGATATCGGCAACGTGGACCAGCCCATCATCCGCGATCCCCAGTTTTTCACCGGGGCGGACTATGTGGTCATGGAAAGCACCTACGGTGACCGCAACCACACAGAGGTGTGGAGCTATACCGGCCAGCTGGCCCAGATCATCGACGAGACTCTGGGCAAGGGCGGCAACGTGGTGATTCCCTCCTTTGCCGTGGGCCGCACCCAGGAGCTGCTGTATTTCATCCGGGAGATCAAGGATCAGGGCCTGGTGACCTCCGTGCCGAATTTCCCCGTGTATGTGGACAGTCCCCTGGCCAAGAGCGCCACCACCATTTTCTGCGGCGATCTGCGGGGCTATCTGGACGAGGACGCTCTGGAGCTGGTGAAGGACGGCACCCATATGTTCAATTTCCCGGGTCTGCATCTGACGGAGACCGTGGACGAGTCCAAATCTCTGAACGAGGACCATACCCCCAAGGTCATCATCTCCGCCTCCGGCATGTGCGACGCGGGCCGCATCCGCCACCATCTGAAGTATAACCTGTGGCGGGCGGACAGTGCCGTGGTGTTCGTGGGCTTCCAGTCTCCGGGCACCCTGGGCCGGACCCTGCTGGACGGGGTGACCTCCGTGAAGCTGTTCGGCGAGGACGTGGCGGTCCGGGCCAAGGTGGTGAATTTCCAGGGCCTCAGCTCCCACGCCGACCACGACCATCTGCTGGACTGGATCAGCCATTTCAAGGAGCCCCTGCCCCAGCACGTTTTCGTGGTCCACGGCGACCGGGAGGTGGCACCGGTGTTTGCCCAGGCCGTGAGTCAGCTGGGCTTTACGGCCCATGCGCCCCAGTATACCGAGGAGTATGACCTGCTGACCTGCACCCAGCTGGCAGCGGGCTATCTGCCCCAGCGCAAGACCCGCACCTTCGACGGCGCGCCCCGGGTCACCGCGGCGTATCAGAAGCTGGTGCAGCTGGGCGATTCCCTGGTGGGCCTTATCCGCCGCAGCAAGGGCCGGGACAACAAGACCCTGGCTGCCTTTGCCGAGGCGCTGCGTAAGATCCTGGACAAGTTCGAATTCTAAGCGGACGGGATGTGATATTCCATCGCTTGCAGGGGCGGGACCCGTGTGCCCCGCCCCTGTGCTTTACCGGAAAGGAGGGCGCTTATGCCCGCATTGGAGAAAAACCGCATTTACCGCGCCCATATCGACGGCTATTCCAGCGAGGGCCTGGGCATTGCCCGGATAGACGGCCAGGTGGTGTTCGTCCACGGGGCCGTCCGGGGCGAGACCTGCGACGTTCTGGTGATGAAGGTGCTGAAAAACGCCGCCTTCGGCAAGATCGCCGCCCTGGCGGAGCCGTCTCCCGCCCGGCGGCAGCCGGACTGTCCGTATTATGGCCGCTGCGGCGGCTGCGATTTCCGGCATATGTCCTATGAGGAGGAGCTGTGGGCCAAGCGTGCCCGGGTCCAGGACGCCCTGACCCGCATCGGCGGCGCGGAGGTGACGGTGGAGGAAATTCTGGGTGCGGAGCAGCCCCTGCACTACCGCAACAAGAGCATCTATCCCATCTCCCCGGCGGGGGAGGTGGGCTTTTACCGGGCCCGCAGCCACCAGGTGGTGCATGTGGAGCACTGTCTCATCCAAAAGCCGGAGGCCGATGCCCTGGCTCAGGCGGTGCGGGACTATATCGCCCGGTTTCAGGTGGAGCCGTATAACGAGGCCACTGGCCGGGGCCTGCTGCGGCACCTGTACGTCCGCACCAGCTGCCGGGGGGAGTCCCTGGCGTGCTTGTTGGTCAACGGCTCCCGCCTGCCCCATGAGCAGGAGCTGGTGGATATGCTCCGGGCCGCCGCGCCCGGAGTCTGCGGCGTGGTGCTGGGGGAGAATACCCGCCGGGGCAACGCCATTTTAGGGGATCGGTACCGGACCCTCTGGGGCCGGGACTATCTGACGGATACCCTCTGCGGACTGGAGCTGCGGCTGTCGGTGCCGTCGTTTTACCAGGTGAACCACGACCAGGCCCAGCGTCTATACGAAAAGGCCCTGGAGTACGCCGGACTCACCGGCCGGGAGCTGGCGGTGGACCTGTACTGCGGTGCGGGTACCATCACCCAGGTGCTGGCCCGCCGGGCTCGGCACGTCATCGGCGGCGAGATCGTGCCGGAGGCTATCCGGGACGCGGAGGACAGCGCCCGCCGCAACGGCGTGGAGAACGTGGAGTTCCTGTGCGGCGATGCCTCCCGGCTGGCGGCGGAGCTGCGGCAGCGGGGCCTGCGGCCCGACGTGATCTGCGTGGACCCGCCCCGGAAGGGCCTGGCGCCCGATGTGGTAGAGGCTGCCGCCTCTATGACACCCGGCCGCATTGTGTATGTATCCTGCGACCCGGCCACTCTGGCCCGGGATGTGGCCCGCTTTGCCCCCTTGGGCTATTGCCCTGTCCGCGCCTGCGCCGTGGATCTTTTCCCTGGCACGGCCCATGTTGAGACGGTTGTCTTGCTTTCCAAGGGTGAGATCGACTCGAAAAAGATTCGGGTGGAGTTCTCGCTGGAAGATATGGATACCTCCGGCTTCCAGCAGGGAGCCACCTATGAGCAGATCAAGGGACGAGTGCTGGAGCAGACCGGATTAAAGGTATCTTCCCTGTATATCTCACAGATTAAGCGGAAATGTGGTCTGGAGGTCGGGCAGAGCTATAACCTGTCGAAGAAGGAAAATGCCAAACAGCCGCAGTGTCCGCCTGAGAAAGAGAAAGCAATCCGAGAAGCAATGAAATATTTTGGGATGATATAGAGAGGTACGGGAAGAAATGATGAATGAATTAGACAAACAAAACTTTACAAATTATGTAGAAGTAAAATCCTTTGGTGATATTTTTCCCAAAAAAGGAACAAATACCAGAACGCCTTACGAGCATCAGAAGAAGGCAATGGAAGCATTGGATAAGATGAATCAGGAGGCATCATACAGCACACTGGTAGTTCTTCCTACTGGTGGTGGTAAGACATATACTGCTTCCATGTGGCTCTTAAAAAATGCTATTGATAAGAGAAAGAAAATTCTTTGGATTGCCCATCGCCAGATGTTGCTGGATCAGGCTGCTGAGTCTTTTCAAAAGTTTGCTTATACAGAAGTTGTCCCCCACATTTCTTCCTTCTGCTTTAGAATTGTTTCTGGAGCTTCCAGCCATGACCGAACCAGCGACATTCGTCCGGGTGACAACTTGCTGATTGTCAGCAAGGACAGCATCGGAAGAAACATTGATCGATTGGATCAATGGCTCAAAGGTGAAAAAGAGCTGTATTTGATTGTGGATGAAGCTCATCATTCAACCGCAAAAACGTACAGAAAGGTCATTGATTATGTAAAGGCAAAGGTTCCTAATTTAAAACTGATTGGTTTAACTGCTACTCCGTTCCGTACTGCTGAAGAAGAACAGGGACTGTTAGCAAAAATATATACTGACGGTATCAGTGATGGACGAGTTGTTCACGGTGATGTTGGAATCACATATCAGATCGGACTAAAGGAACTGATTAACAGACAGATTCTTGCAAAACCTATTTTTGAAAGCTTTTACACGGATGAAGAATACGGCGATTCTCTCGGTGTTGACGCATGGGAAAGCATTCAACATTTGGATGTTCTGCCGGATGAGGTTGCACAGCAGATGGCAGATAGTGCAGCCCGTAACAAACTGATTGTCGAAACTTATAAGGCAAAACAGAATGACTATGGTCAGACAATATTGTTTGCCGTTAATGTGGTTCATGCAATTCAGTTGACCTCTCTTTTCAAAAAAGCTGGTATCAAAGCTGACTTCATCGTATCTTCTGTTAAGGATGCCATTACTGGTGTGACGATTAGCCGGGAGGATAACGAAAGAAAGCTGGAAGACTATCGAAATGGAAAGTTGCAGGTTTTGATCAATGTCAACATTTTGACTGAGGGCGTTGATTTGCCCAAAACTAAAACAGTGTTTTTGGCAAGACCTACTGTTTCTTCCATTTTGATGACGCAGATGGTTGGTCGTGCATTGCGTGGTACAGCAGCAGGCGGCACAGCCAGCGCATATATTGTTTCGTTCGTAGACCACTGGAACGAGCATATTGCATGGGTTAATCCGGAAAGCCTATTTGATGGAAACAATGACTTTCAGGATAATGAATCTGAGCGTGCCAAACGAGATCTGCGCATGATTGCTATTTCCAAGATTGAGGAGTTTGCAGCTATTTTAGATGATGCAGTTGATACTACTGCGTTGGAAAAAGTGCCTTTTGAGCAAAGAATCCCTGTTGGTATGTATGCGTTTACATATCTTGAAGAAAACGGAATGGATCACGCTTATCAGGTAATGGTCTACGACAGCACACAGAATGCCTATAAAAATTTGATGGATGCGCTTCCTTCCCTATTCAAGTCTTTTGGTGCAACAGAAGAATATTTGACAGAAGCGCAGCTTGATGAAATGGAAGCACAGTGCCGGGATTCGTTCTTTTGCGGAGAGATGATTCCTCCTTATGAACGGAAGGATGTTCTGAATATCCTGAAATATTATGCCCAATATGAAGCCGTTCCGCAGTTCTATACTTTCGCTGAGGTAGACAGAAGCAAACTTGATGTTAGCAAAATTGCCCAGCATATTTGGGACGAAGATATGGGCGAACGCAAAAGAACAGAGTATATTGATTCGCTCTGGGAATCCAGTGATGATAATATGCTTCGCCTGTTTTTTGGTAGGAAACTATATTTCCTCCGTCAGCTGAACATCGAATTGATGAAACTATCGCATCCCGATATATACGATGATGAAAACAACATAAAGTATGGAACCAGAGCATTAGAAGATTTGCCTTTGCATGAAATTGGGAAAATCAATCCTGCTTTGGAAAAGGAATTGAGAGATCAGGCTTTTGAAAAAGCTAAAGATGCAGATGGAAATTACCGGTGCGCTTGCTGTGGTGTTGCAGACAAGTCACGTATCTATTTCCAAGTCGATCATATCGTTCCGATGAACAACGGCGGCAAAAGCGTTGTAGAAAATTTGCAAATTCTCTGTCGTCAGTGCAACGGAACGAAAGGTGATCAGTAATGCAAGGGTTATGCTACTCTGCACTCGATATTGCGGTAATTGTCAGCAGTATGCAGCTCGGCTGTCGAGATGAAAGCAGAATACTTGACCGGATATGGGAGGGCGAGAAAGCATTTCTCGATATTCCATACAGAGCAAATCAGCGGAAATTCATTTTAGACACCTATCATTGGTTACAATATTTCTATGATAAACCAGTGATCGATAAAGAATTTCCTGCAATACAGAAAGATTTGGCGTATTCAAACAGGACTTTGCAAGCAGACCAATTAACCAGCGATTTCTCGGATTTGGATTTGTTTTTCAAAAGCATCCGCATCCGTATTTTGTATGGATATGGAAATGATTATGTTAGAATTAAGCTGAGAACCCTGCTCAAGCAGTATGGCTATAAACGAAGGTCTCAGTTGTTGCTTCAACACATAAACCGATGTATGCTGTTCTATCATCTGGGAGCGACGTTGCGTGGTGGCGTGCCATGCTCTATCGAAGATGCCGATTTGGATCAGATGCTGACATTTCGAGTAGTATGATAAAACCGCTGCAATTTTCATCCCCGAGCAGGATGGAATATGCAGCGGTTTTATATTTCCTGAGGAATGGTGTCAAACTGCATTTTTACAGTTTGGGTACCATTTTCGAGGAAAATATGAAGGGTGTCCAGAGGGGCGCAGCCCCTTGGCTCTGGGTTTCCAATAGGGGCGAGCAGCATCCCTGTTGGCACACAATTTTCCGCAGGAAAGTCTAGTGTGTTATACCTTTGTAGAGCGGATGGCAGCCGGAAATGTAGCACACCCTTGAATCTGTGCTGCAATTCCGGCGTTCTGGTGGGAAAGGTTGCCCCATAAATGGGGCAGTCTGAGCAACAGGAAAAGGCTGGAAGAAGGTGCAGAAAGCAGCTTTTTCCAGCCGGTCAGCAGCGGAACAAAGGTATATCAAAAGCCCCCGTCCTGCCGCAGCATCTATCGTTAAAACCACCACGGCAGTTCCAGCCATAGATTGTCCAGCGCCAGAGCCTCGGTTGACTTTGCCCGACTTTCACTGAGATGGAAATGCAACGCCGTCCCAATCAGAGGGTGTTCCAAATCGTCCTCAAAGCCAAATCGGTACAGGAGGTATGCCCTGTCTCTTGCGGGAATGCGTCTCAGTCCCTCGTACAGCTCCCGCCGGTTTTCTTCTTCAATCAGGATCTTCTCTGGCTCAGCGGCATACGGATCAGCGATCAGCTCGGAACGCTGCATGGAGTCCTCGCCGGGGAGCAGATCATCCAGATTGATCCGTTCCATAGGAAAGCCATCCTCTTTTGATTGCAGCCGCTGCTCAAAGGTGGCAAAGGCGGCGGAAATCAAATCCATCATGGCGTTGCGGATGGCTTGTCCGGCATAGGTCAAGAACTTTATTTTCTTGTCAGGGTCGTACAGGGAGATAGCCCGTAAAAGGCCGATGCTTCCCTCCTGAATCAGATCATCGTGGTCGATGCCAAGCTCACTGTTGCCCAGCCCTACGCTTTGATACAGTTCATTTGCAAGCTTTTGTATGTATCCCAGATTGTTTTTTACCAGCTGCTCCTGCGCCTGTGCATCCCCTCGCTGTGCCAGTACGCAGAGCTGCTCATTTGTTTTTGGCTTCATGATCCTGTTCCGCCATCCGCTGTACCATGTGAAGCAGTGCCTGCCGCACTTCCCCCAGAGAATCGGCATCGGCAAGCTCCATCCCGGAGACACTGGCAATAATCAGATCCACAAACTGTTCCGGCGAAACAGATGGATGCAGTGCATCCTGCCCTTTCATCGTTTCCGAATACATCTGTTCCACCATTTCTTTGGTCAGCGGCTCCCCTGTTTCCGTGCCGATTTCTTTTTTGATCTCCCGCAAAACAGCCATAAACTGATTTTGGATATTGGTCAGGTCTGCCTGATAGACGGGCACCTTATTCAGTAATGCAGTCTGTGCTGCTTGCTGGGCCGCTTTCCTGGCATCAGGCTGTTCTTTTCCTGTTCCCAACAGCATGGAACTGAGCGTTTGAACTATCTGATTCTGCACCGCAAAACCAGAGGCAAGGGTATCATCAAAATACAGCGCAATCATATTGGTAAGCTGGGCGAAGCGGCGGTTTTCCAGCAGACGGCTTACCACCTGCGGATTGGTTCTGCCGGTATAAAGGTTCCGTGCCGCTTCAGCGGACAATCCCAGCTCGGAAATGTCATAGTTTTTCCGGTCAGGGACATCAGTCATGCACAGGAGAAAATCGGTAGAAACATTGAAGATGCGGGCAATGCTAATCATCTGATCCAGGCTGAGCGTATCCTTCGTACCGTTGATAAAACGGCTCAGAGTGCTTTCGGTAACTCCGATTTTCTTGGCCAGAACCGCTTGCGTAATTTTATGTTCCTTCATCAAGTCCTGCAACCGCTGCTGCGGCGTGCTGGGAAGATACCGCTGCTCCATATCCAAGCCCCCTCTCAGTTTTTCTTGATGTATTTCCCGCTTTTGATGCGGGCGTCTTTTGGCTTTTCCGCATTTTCCGGGATGATCCAGCGGTAGCCTGCTCGCTGTGCGCCAGGGATGCGGTTTTCATTGCAGAGAACGCCGACACGCCGGGGCGATACCCCCCATTTCTCTGCTGCTTCAAAGGTAGAAAGGTATTTCATGGTTTATTATGTCCTTTCCTGATTCTATATAAATTATATTCCATAACCGGAATAATATCAACATATCTTTGTGAACATCTGCCGCTCTGAGATTTTGCATTTTTGCAAGATTTCAGGGCTGCTTTTTTGTTTCTTGCAAAACTGACGGATTTTTCGGGATGGCCCCTTTTTCTCCGTACATTGAAGTGACAGGGAAAACCTGTACGAAAAATCAAGGAGGAAAACACATGAGTATCTACGAATTTGTAAAGGCAAACGTGACCGTCCCGCAGGCTGCCGAACACTACGGAGTGGAGGTGCAGCGGAATGGGATGTGCCGCTGTCCGTTCCACGATGACCGGCACCCCAGCATGAAACTGAACAAGGATTATTTCTACTGCTTTGGCTGCGGGGCTCACGGCGATGTGATTGAGTTCACCGCCCGTTTGTTTGGCCTGGGCAGCTATGAGGCGGCGAAAAAGCTGGCGCATGATTTTGGACTTGACCCGGACAAGCCGCCCGCAGCTGCTGCGCTGAAAAAGCCGGAATACCCGCTGGCAAAGGCATTTCAGAGAGATGAGATGCACTGTCAGCGGGTATTGTGCGGTTATCTGCACCTGCTGGAGGACTGGAAGGAGCGATATGCTCCTTCCAGCCCGGAGGAAGAATGGGATGACCGCTTTGTGGAAGCCTGCCAGATGCTGGATCGTGCGGAGTATCTGGTGGATGTACTGACATTTGAAGAACTGGAGGTCCGGGTTAAAACGGTAGATATGCTGAAAGAAGACGGTACCATAGACAGGCTGGAAGAACGTCTGAACCGGCTGAAAAAGGAGGAACGAGCATATGGCAAAGAGCAGGAAATGGACTGATCCTAATCTGCCGGTTTGGTTCGATGGGACAAATATCAATGAAGCGGTATTCTGCGACGAGTTTCTGAGTAGCCACAAAATCATTTATTCCAACCGGGCATTTTTCACACCGGATGGCAGAGTGACCGATGACCTGCCGCTGCGGGGAGAAATCTTTGAACGGCTGAAATGCTGCGCCGTGAACAATATCCCCCGGAAGGTCAGCAACATTCTGGAAGTGATGAAGCTGGCCGCACAGGTAGATGATTTCCCTCTCCTACCAGACCGGATTCATCTTTCCAACGGCACGCTGATGCTGGATGGCAGCTTTATTCCCGGAAAGCCGGAGATTGTGCGGAGCCGACTACCGGTCGCTTATAAGCCGGATGCGCCGAAGCCTGCATTGTGGATTTCCTTCCTGGATGGGCTGCTGTACCCGGAGGACATTGTTACTTTGCAGGAGTTTATCGGCTACTGCTTGATCCCCTGCAACAAGGGGCAGCGCATGATGGTCATTAAGGGAAACGGCGGCGAGGGCAAGTCCCAGATCGGCGCTGTATTGGGAGCTATGTTCGGCAGCAACATGAAAGACGGCAGCATCGGGAAAATCTCCGAAAACCGCTTCGCCCGTGCAGATTTGGAGCATATACTCCTTTGCGTGGACGATGATATGCGGATGGAGGCCCTGCGTCAGACCAACTATGTAAAGTCCATCGTCACAGCACAGGGCAAGATGGATTTGGAGCGTAAGGGCAAACAGAGCTATCAGGGCTGGATGTTCGCCCGTCTGCTGGCGTTCAGCAACGGGGATTTGCAGGCGCTCTATGACCGAAGTGACGGCTTTTATCGTAGGCAGCTTGTGCTGACCACCAAAGAAAAGCCTGCTGGCCGGATAGATGACCCTGACCTGGCCGAAAAGATGAAAGTTGAGGTGGAGGGCATCTTCCTCTGGGCATTTGAGGGCTTGCAGCGGCTTGTACGCAACAATTTCAAATTCACGGAAAGCCAGCGCACAAAAGAAAACCGGGAAACCGTCAAGCGGGATAATAACAACGTGTATGACTTTTTGGAATCCGATGGCTATATACGTTTGAAAGCGGATATGTCCATCAGCTCCAAGGAATTGTATGCGATTTACCGGATGTGGTGCGACGAAAATAACCTGACGCCGCTGAAAAGCCGGAGCTTCAGCGATTCTGTGATCGCCTGCCAGAGCAAATACAATCTGGAACACTGCAATACGGTCACGAATTCCGCCGGACGGCGGGTTTGGGGCTTCATGGGGATCGAAGCAGTGGCAAGACCGCATATAAATGAGTTTTCCGATGCTTCACAATGTACGTACGTACCAGAAGACTGGCGGGATTGACGATGCCTTTTCTTGGTACGTATGTACGTAGCGATTTGCCCGAAAACACTCCGTATACGGAAATCTGCCATTGTCGGAGTACGGAAAAGGGCTGTTTTTGAAGCTGTATTTTGAGTGAAATGCAAAACGAAAAGAAGTTTTCTCTGGAGCAACATGATTGCACGGAATCACGCTTCTCTGAAACGTAATTCGCTTTTATGGAACCCGAGCAGATTTCACCGCTTCAAGCAAAGACACACGGTATCGAAAACTCGGAGATGCCGCCCTGTGGGCAGGACATCATAAAAGCAATTTTAATCGCAAAACAAGAAACAAGTTTATCACACGTTCCTGTGAAGCCGGGGCGCTGTTTGGCGCAGCCGGTTCTTTTTATGGGAAAAATCAGGAGGTTATTATATGCAGTCCAATATTAGAAATGAAATCAAGGCACAGATTGTCCGTGCCGGATTTACCATGCAGGAGGTCGTTGATCTGTTGGCTGACGAATATGGATGGAGCGACAGCGTGTCCAATCTGTCAGCGAAGTTGCAGCGGGAATCCCTGCGATACAAGGAAGCCGTCCAGCTCGCCGATGTACTTGGCTATGATCTGGTCTGGCAGAAGCGGAGGGATGTGTAATGGAAAAAGCACAGTATGCGATTCTACGGTTTGCCAAGTATAAGGGACCGGAGATCGGCAATATTGAAGCCCATAATGAGCGAACCAAAGAAAAATATGCCAGCAATCCCGATGTGGACACCAGCCGGAGTAAGTATAATTTTCACCTCATTCAGCCCTATCAGAAATACCGGGCGGAGGCAGAGCGGCAAATCGTAGCCGCCGGATGCCGTACCAGAAAGGACAGCGTCCGGGTCGTGGAGGCGTTGGTCACCGCCAGCCCGGAGTTCTTCAAGGGTAAGAAACGGGCGGAAATCAGAGCGTTTTTTGAAGAAGCCCTTACCTTCATTGGGAGTCATCAATCCAAAGATACAATCATATCTGCCGTGGTGCATATGGACGAAAAAACGCCCCATATGCACCTTTCTTTTGTCCCTCTGACCGAGGATCAGCGGCTCAGCGCCAAAGATATTGTCGGCAACAAGAAAAAGCTGACCTGGTGGCAGGATGAGTTCTGGAAACACATGGTCAAAAAATATCCGGATCTTGAGCGTGGCGAGAGTGCCAGCCAGACGGGACGTGACCACATCCCGCCCAGAGTGTTCAAGGAAATGACCCGACTGACCAAGCAGAAAGAGAAGCTGGAGGGGATTCTGGCCGGAATCAATCCCTTTAATGCCAAAAGCAGGGCTGAGGAAATCGGCAAGCTGCTGGATGGCTATATCCCTGCCGTAGAGAAAATGCAGACGCTGCTGACCAAGTACAACGTGGCGTTTACCCAAACTGCGGCTGAAAACAAGCGACTGAAAAAGAAAAACAGCCAGTTGGCGGAATCGCTCGATGCGGCGCAGGAGAAGAGCGTGCTGAAAAAGTTGCAGGACAGCCAGCTCCGCAGGGATTATGAGGCGGCGATCAGCACATTGGAGCGAATTCCGCCGGAAGTGCTGGATTGGTACACACAGGGCGATCACGCAAGAAAGGAGCGGCCTATTGAAGAAGTATTATGATAACGCAAAGGATAATGCGGCATTTGACCGCTGTATTGATGTGATGGCAAGGCTGATGCAGCGATATGGGCTGCAGGTGCTGAAGCAGCAGGAGAAGAAAGCCTGCGAGGAAGAATTACCGCAGCAACATTTTAAGAAAGCTGCGTAAGAAAATATGGATTTACACGTTGCGTATTTATTGGCGGTATGCTATAATAAGTACGCAACGTGTATTTTTTTGTTTATGGAGAAAAGAAAAATGGATTGCAGAAGCAAAATCAGAGAACTGCGGGAAAGTACCGGCATGAACCGCAAAGAGTTCTGTAAATATTTCCAGATTCCCTACCGTACTGTCACGGAATGGGAGTTGGACAACCGTCATGCCCCGGAGTATGTGCTTCGGCTTCTGGAATATTATATCCGCAACGAGGGCTTGATGAAAGAGCCGATATCGGAAGAATGCCCGGCTGATCCGACTGTGGAAAGGAGTGGCGGCCATGAAGAAGAAACGGACTAAGTGTTATCTGTATACGAGAGTGTCCACCTCTATGCAGGTGGATGGTTACAGCTTGGATGCCCAGCGGGACAAGCTGCGGAAGTATGCGGAATATGAGGACATGGCTGTTGTCGGGGAATACTCCGATGAAGGGTTTTCCGGAAAGAATATCCAGGGGCGGTTGGAGTTCCAGCGGATGCTAAACGACATTCAGGAAGGAAAAGACGGCGTTGATTATGTGCTGGTGTTCAAGCTGTCCCGCTTCGGCAGAAATGCCGCTGATGTGCTGAACTCTTTGCAGTTGATGCAGGATTTTGGTGTCAATCTGATTTGCGTGGAAGATGGCATTGACAGCTCCAAGGATTCCGGCAAGCTGATGATCTCTGTTCTCTCCGCCGTCGCTGAAATCGAACGTGAAAACATCCGGACACAGACCATGGCGGGGCGTGAGCAGAAAGCCCGTGAGGGCAAATGGAACGGCGGCTTTGCTCCCTATGGATACCGGCTGGAAAACGGACAGCTACTGATTGCTGAGGACGAAGCGGAAGTGATTCGTGTAATCTATGATCGTTATATTCATACCAACGACGGCGTTGCCGGTGTGGCAAAGTATCTGAACAGCCATGGTTATGTGAAGAAGCTCCGCCAGAACAATACCATCCCGGGCTTTTCCAGAGATTTTGTGAAGGATGTGCTGGATAATCCTGTTTATACCGGCAAGATCGCATACGGCAGGCGCAGAACAGAAAAGAAGCTGGGAACACGGAATGAGATGCATGTGGTGGAACAGTCGGAATTTCCTGTTTATGAGGGACAGCACGAAGCGATTATCTCTGAGGAAGATTGGAACCTTGCACAGGAGAAACGGCGGGCAAATTCCTACCGGCGGGAGAAGGTCAATGACCCGGATCATGCCCATATCCTGTCCGGCATTTTGAAATGCCCCTGCTGCGGTAAGAGCCTGTATGGGAATATCGCCAAAGCGCACAGCAAGGACAGAAAGACCCGGTATTACTACTACTGCAAGAACACGGTCACGCCGACAGGCCATGAGTGTACCTTCCGCATCAATATTGAGCAGACGGAAATGAATCAGATGGTGGCGAATATCATATCCGCCATGGTCAAAGACCCTCGTTTTTCTGAGGCCATCAAAGAGAAGATCGGCACCGCTGTTGATACGGCAGATATGGAAAAGCGGCTGGAGGCGTTGCAGACACAGCTCCGGCAGGCGTTGGGAACAAAATCCCGGCTGGAGCGGCAGATGGACACCCTGGATGTGACTGACCCGTATTATGACCGAAAAATTTTGGATTTACAGCGCCGTTACGATGAACAGTATGGTA
>OBCY01000001.1_pt1 | contig 110142 bp, 107 predicted proteins | sample 1496051 | NCBI WGS metagenome assembly OBCY01 (sample SAMN01760917, study PRJEB22395) | human gut metagenome | reverse complement strand
CTACACGACGCTCTTCCGATCTTTTTCGCTTGTAACGGTTCCTTTGGCTTTATACGGCGTTTCAATCTCTGTCTGGAGATTTGCAAGTGCGGTCAGTACCGCTTCGTCGTTTAGATTTCCTTTCACAAAATCTTCACTACTTTTACTTACCTGTGTGGTTTCAACCACCGTGCCATCCGAACCCTTAACGATAACATTGGCAGTTACATTGACTTGCGTGTGATATGGGTTCTTGTACTCAGTAGAATGAGTTACTCCTTGGGGAAGAAAATCCAGATTCTCCCATTCTGCCGCCAGTGCTGTAATCGGTACAATCGTCAGCACCATACAAAGCACAAGCAGAATGCTTAGCAGTTTTCTATTGCACTTCTTCATTGTTTTCATAATAGTTCCTCCGCTTCTGAGCCTTATCATTAAGCTCGTAATTTTATTTTTTCAGGCGAAGCCTTCGCCAATACTGTTTCGTTTTCCAGATACTGAGCTATCTGGTCTGCAACAGCAGTAATTGCTCTTTCTATTCCGTCATCGGACAAGCCTGTATATGGGCGCATCATTGTGACAAGCAACTGTGTTCCATCCGTCTGTTCGCTTACGGAAATAGAAAAGACGCTTTTGTTTCCATATACCGGTATTTCGGAAATTACCGTTGATGAATCCGTTTTTTCATATGAGACGCCATACTGTTCCAGCACTTCGTATATGGCTACGACGACATACTGCCGGACGTAAGGGAGCGTCCTTTGGGTGGTGTTCACGATTCAGCCTCCTTTCCCGATGCGCTGCACATGTTTCTACAAATGCTGTAATAATTGTAAGAGTCGGAGGGTTAAAAGTATATAAGGGAACTCCGCCAATCTGTTAAAATAGGGGTGGAGGAGTTCCGCCATTTTGAAAATTCAGGGCAAAAAGGCGGTTTTTTCTCCAAATCGGCATTAAAAAACGCCTTCCGTTTAAGAAAGGCGGCTCGATGAGCGTCAATGTAAAAAAATCATTTGTTGTAAAGATTCAGAAGCCCAATGCGGGATTTCACTCCGGTCTTTTCATAGATAGCGGATATATACCGTTCCAAAGTCCGTCTGGAAACATACAGGCTTTCCGCAATCACTTGAATACTGTCCTCTGTACCGACAAGGCAGGCAAACACCTCGGCTTCTCTGTCCGTGAAGGAGAATGCCTCCGAGAATCTGCGCAGCTTCTCTTTTTCGTCCATTACTTCGGCTGCGGTTGTGATGAGTTGCTCCATAAAAGTTTTCTTTTGAAAAGTATATATGACCGCCACAACGCTGACCGCTACAAACAAAACCAGCACAAGGACAATGACGGTAAGATTGCTGTCTGAGGACAGCAGGGCTAAAACGGGATTGGCAATGGCTGCGGCAGTAATGTTATTGACCGCCCGTCCCATACCTGCCCATAACTCAGGCGTTTTCATATGGCGGGCAATTTCCATAAAGCCGGAGGTGAAGAACACGGCGAAGAAGCCTGCCGAGAGATAAAATACGATCAGCCCCACCAAAAACGGACCGGCGAATTCCAGCACGGCGATGCAAATGGTAGACATCACCATCACGCAGTATATAATGATTCCCATGTATTTTCGATTCTTTATGTCAAATACGAAGCCTGCCGAAAGCCCACTTAGCGCCAGCAGAATTCTCGGCCCTTGCCCGATATCCATTCCTCCGTTTGCGTGAACAAGTGTCACCACGTTGTCAAGGGTACTGAAAATACAGGTCATCAGCACCACAAGCAGAATCAGAAGCGCACCGACGGTTGTTCCTTTTACGATTTCATTTTTGTTATCCTTTTCATCCTTTTCCGGAGCATCGGCTTGCGCTTCGTCCTGTTTGCAGAAATCCCGTTCATTTTTTATCAGCAACAAGACAAGCAACAGTAAAAATACAGACAAAACAACCGCTTGCACCGTATCCGAACGGACAAGGTTGTTGTTTGCAAACTGGAGCAGGATACCCAACGCATAGGAAATCCCTACAGATCTCGCTAAGTACTTGTCCGTTTTCATCATACGCATAGAAACATAAAAAACACCGCTGCCGACCAAACCGAGCAACAGAAATAAAACAAGCCCTGTTGCGAAAATGGCTGTATAAGCCGTCCCCGAACAGATGAAAACAAGACACAAAACAGACAAAAAACCGATGATAACGGAGCATACTGCTTTCAGCCGGTCTTTGCAAAAACGGTTGAACAGCGGATATAGTGCAAAGCCTGCTGCGCTGATGCCCAACGCATAATTTTGCGCCAGCACGGTTCTGTCCTCCGATACGATATGGGAAAGTACATCCACAAATAAATATTCCGCACCCAAAAACAGGAAGGTAAACAGTCCCATAAGGGCAACTGCATATATGTAAGGTGTTCTTTCTTTATTTAAATTCACGCCCTGCGTGATCTTAGTTAAAATCGTGTTCACTTCAACAATCTCCCTTACTTGCTGTCATCGTAAAATTCCATGATGTCGTTGGGCGTACAGTCCAATGCGCTGCAAATCTTTCCCACAATATCAACTGTGATGTTTTCACCCTTGTTCATCTTTGAAATGACATAGTTGCTAATTCCCGCCGCTTTTTCAAGGTCTTTCTTCTTCATATCTTTATCAATGAGTAATTTCCAAAGTTTTTTATAGCTTACTGTCATACCCGTTTCCTCGTTTCTTGAGAATAGTTTGGCTGTCAGAAGCAATACCGGCAGAAAACCGTTTGCTATCGACTTAGTATAGCACATCTTGCCTGAAAATTCAACGGATTGTAAAGCGTTGGCTTTATTTTTGAAGCCGCTCTGCTGATTTCCATTTCTGTAATGTAACGATTTTACTTGTCAAAAACGCCTGTTTTAAGTTTTTTTGCATACGAAATACGGCGGGCAAGTAGTTATTCCTGCCCACCGCATTTCTGAGATTATAAGCGTTACATTTGATTAGCTGTAAATCAGTTCAGCGTTTACGATTTCTCTTGCCCTTGCCCTTATCTCGTTCATTCTTCCAATCCAAAGCATTTGATTTTCAGTTTTTAATTGCTCCGTGATGTTTTCCCGTTCTGCCATTTGCTTTACCAGCCGAAGAAACATATCCGCCGCTTGTTCATCAATATCGGCAAGGTAATTGTTCAGCCTGCCGCTTGTCAGCAGGTTCATATACAAAACCTTGTGACTTCGTTTCAAATACCTTGCGTGACGCTGCCCCCATAAGCCGATTGGCTTGGTTTCCTCTTGGGGCAACAGGAGATTAGGCAAAGAATAATCTCCAACCTTTGAATATGTACCGCCCATCTGCTCAAATAAACTTTTCTCCATAATCTTAACCCTCCGTAATCTTGATTTTGAATTTCCTGATTGGTGCGTTGACTACTTTGATTAGAACATCATCTACCGCATCAGTATATCTTCCCTCTGCAAGCAGCCTGTTCCGCAATTCGTTCAGGGCATTGAGAATAATCCTTCGTTCCTTCTCGTCAATCGCTATGTAGTATTTCTGACTTCGCATATTTTTTGCCTCCTTCGCCTAAAGTGTAGCAAAGGATTTCTCTCTTTGCGAATGTGCGATTTTATATTTTGACAGAAAGAAAGCCAGCGTAAGAAGCGTTTTCGCTCCCAACGCTGGCTTTTGCCTTTGCCAATGCCCGTTAGTTGTGTTTTATATCCTTATATGGTGTTAGCATTACAGTTTCCCGGTTTTGGCACGCCGTGAGGGATTCGAACCCCCGGCCTTCTGGTCCGTAGGTTGTCTCACGCGTGAACCGGAGCCGTTTCGCCTCCGATTTGTCCCTTTTGCCGCCATTTGTTCAACAGATTTTCCGTTGTTTCCATCCAGACCCGCCCGCTTTTTTCGTGTTCTGGGTCAAAAGTGGGTCGAAATTTTCTCGCAGGCGGCTCCGAGCGGTAGAAGATGAAAAAATATCCCCCGGGGAGGCTTCCGGCAGAGCATCTCATCTGCTATAGTATGCTCATCGGTTAATACACCCATTTCCGCCTGATCCCAAGGCAAAGACGCAGCATTTCTTGGGGAAGAAAACGCTGCGTCTTTGTGTAGGGCGGAGATGCAAAGCAATGCCGCTTCGGAGGGACACTTGGAAACACCTATTTTGCAGTATGACAGCGGCGTGATCGCCGCAAAATTGGACCGCACGGAAAAAGAACTGGTCCACGGGGTTTCTTTCCATATTTCCTGCGGGGAGAGCCTGGCCCTCATTGGCGAGACCGGATCCGGCAAGACGTTGATCGCACAGTCTATTATGGGGGTGTTGCCTGGAAATGTGAGACTGGTCTCCGGTGAAATAGCATTTTGCGGAAACACTTTGCCGAAGGGAAAAAACCTCCGGTCCATGCTGGGTCGGGAGATCGTATACATCCCGCAGAACGGACATGAATTTCTTGACCAGTCCAGAAGCGTCCGCCGACAGATGTTTGACAGCATTGAGAAACTGGACGTTGCGTCTCCTCAGCGATATGCCTTTGCCTGTGAAAAGCTGGCACAGGTGGGATTTACCCAGCCGGAGGCCATCCTGGACCGGTATGCATTCCAGCTGTCCGGCGGTATGGCCCAGCGGGTAACCATTGCGCTGGCCCTTTGCTCCCGGGCCAGGCTGCTGATCGCGGATGAGCCTACTAACGGTTTGGATCAGGATAGCAAACAGCAGACGCTGTCCCTTTTGAACGGACTTTTTCCGGATGCGGCCAAGCTAATCATCACCCACGATATTTCCGTTGCGGCAACCTGTGACCGTATCCTTGTTCTGTGTGGCGGGAGAATGTTGGAAACAGGCATTTCGTCTGAGGTGCTTACCGCTCCCCATCATCCCTATACTAAAGCGCTGCTGGGTGCGTTGGTAGAGAACGGTATGCGGGAGACGCCAGCCTTGCGAACAGGAACAGGCTTTTGCCCGTTCTACCGCCGTTGTCCTTCAGCAAGGGATCGGTGCCGCAGCGAGATGCCACCGAGAAAAAACAATGGTCGAGAATGGTGGTGCTGCGCGGAATGATCTCCATTCAACATGTTGATAAAGCATTCAACGGAAATCCCGTACTTCAGGATGTTTCTTTTGATATTCCAGACGGCCAGATCTTCGGTGTTTTCGGGAAGAGCGGAATCGGTAAATCCACGCTTGCCAAAGTGCTTTGCGGCGTCTGTCCACCGGATGCGGGCACAATCACGCTGGATGATCAGATACTTGTTTCAGCAGGCCAGCCGTATGACCGCAGACTTGGTATCCACATTCAAATGGTTTACCAGCAGCCTTACGCCACATTAGACCCCGCTCAGAAGATCGGGGCCGGTTTCATAGAACTGATACGCTATCACCGTTTCAGTCCTAAAGGCGAGGAGTTGTCATTAACAAAAGAAATGCTGGACAAGGTTGGCCTTGCACCTCAGATCCTTGCCCACCTGCCACACCAGATCTCCGGCGGCGAGGCACAGAGAGTCGCTATCGCACGATGTCTGTTATTCCGGCCGAAACTGCTGATTTTGGATGAAGCCACCTCAATGCTGGACGTATCCACGCAGGCCAATGTGCTGGGGATGGTGCGGCGGCAGATGCGGGAAAGCGGAGGCAGTATCCTGCTTATCAGCCATGATGAGGCTCTGGTGAAATTACTTTGCGATCAAATCTATGTATTTGACAATAAAAACTCACGACAGAAGGAGAAAAACCAATGATGAAAAAAGTCACAGCCCTGCTGCTGGCTATGCTGATGGTGTTTACCATAGCAGCCTGCGGTAAGCAGCCGGACACAACAGATGAACCGTCTGCCAAGATCGAGAGTATTACGGTCGGCACGACTGCTGCCATTGAAACGGCAACCTTTGGCGAATACAATTTTGATATGCTGGCCAGCGGTGTATCCGAATTGCCTCTGGTCTATCAGGATACTAAGGGCGAATACCATCCGCTGTTGGCAACCTACGCTACCGAGGATGCCGCTACCTGGACATATACCATTCAGGACGGCATGACGTGGTCCGACGGCGAGAGCGTTACTGCCGAGGACATCCTTTTTACGCTCCAGTACGATCAGGCCAACGGAAGTGCCAACTTTGAGCCGCAGACTGACGAAGAGGGAAAAATCACAGAAGCCAAGTACGCCGGCTACACTATCTCCGACGATAAGATGAGCATTTCTCTGACGCTGACGTCTCCCAACGTCCGTGAACTGAGCAACATGACGTCCTTCCGCGTGATGCCCAAGCATGTTTATGAGGGCAAGGACACCGTCACCGACGAGGAAGCTCGGATCACCTGCGGCCCTTATGTGCTGGAGTCCTTCAATAAGGAGGCGGGCACCATCACATTCGTTGTGAATGAAAAGTATCCCCAGCGGCCCAATGTGGAAAAAATCGTCTATCAGCTTTTTGGCAACGAGGATACCATGTATCTGGCGCTCCAGCAGGGCGATATCGACATGGTCTGGGCCTACTCCGCCGGTGTGGCAGGAACATATCAGGATGTGCTGGCCGGTGATGCCAACGTGTCGCTGATCAATGTGGCCGCGGCAAATGCTCCCGCCGTGCTGGCATTCAACAACGCAAAGGGTTTGTTCTCCAACGAGGATCTGCGTCAGGCGGTTTCCTACGCGCTGGACTATGATGCCTTCAAGACGTATTTCGGCAGTGCCTACGCCGAGATCCCCAATCGGGGCTTTGTACCCGCCACCACAGTCGGCTATAAGGAAACCGAAAAGCTGACTACTGATGCGTCCAAAGCAGATGCATACATGAAAGCGGCCGGTTATGCTGAAAAGAATGCCGATGGCTTCTATGTGAACGCAGATGGTCAGGTCGCCGCTTTCACACTGACGGTCAACGCCGCCAAGGAGACCCATGTGGGCTACGCGGAAATGGTCAAGACCCAATTGGAGTCCTTTGGTATTCAGGTAAATCTGGATACGGTGGACAAAGATGCCTACAATGCCAAGACCAGCAATAAATTCTCTGAGAACAATATCACCATGGAGGCGGCCATCTATGGCTACACCGCTGCCGGTATGGGTATGGGGAACGGCCTTGGTTCCATCTATGTGGACGGCAGCCACGCCGTGCAGGGCGGCTGCCAGGTGTTTGACGAGGAGTTTGCCGCGATCCTCAGCGAGATGAAGGCTGCCAAGACCATTGAAGAATACTACGCGGGCGCGGCAAAGCTGCAGGACTATTACGCGTCCCATATGCCGCTGATTGCTCTGTACTGGGACAACATGATGCTGGCCTATTCCTCTGCGCTGGACAACGTGACCGTTGACGCTGTGTTCGGGCTGAACAACGTCAACAACTGGTTCAGCATCACCAAGAAATAATTATTTTAACACGGGAGGCACACCGGTGAAAAAGTATCGAAAGAATCTGATCCTTGCACTGGTGTGCTTCCTGATCGTTATTGTTCTGAACTTTTTTCTACCCCGGCTTTTACCGGGGAATCCTATCGCCTATCTCACCGGCTTTTCCGAGGAGGATATGACCCCTGCGCAGGTAGCTTACTACCGGCAGGCCCTCCATCTGGACGAGCCGGTATTCGCGCAGTTTGGGCACTATCTGCGCTCGCTTTTTGACGGAACACTTGGCTACTCCTACAAGAAAGAAACCACCGTTTCTGCCCTCATTGGGCAGCGGCTGGGATACACCTTGCAGATTACGCTGCCCGCCGTGCTGCTCAGCACGGTTATCGGCCTTTTGTGGGGGTTGCGCTGTGGCTACAAGAAAGGCAGTGGCTTTGAGAGGATTTCGACAACATTCCAGATCATCGTCAATACGATGCCAACATTTCTGATTGCCCTAGTACTGATGATCCTGTTCTGCTTCCGGCAGCGGTGGTTTCCCTATACCGGGTTGAACAGCGCTGGCGTTGCCCCCGGAACTGCCGCATATCTGTTGGATCGGATACACCACCTGATCCTTCCTGTGCTTACTCTGACCATTGCCGCTGCCCCGTCCCGTTATCTGCTGATGCGCAATACCGTCAGTCAGGTGACAGAGGAGAAGTATGTGCTTTACGCGAAGGAACGGGGGTTGACCGATCACAAGATCAAATTCGGGTATATTCTGAAAAACATCGCCCAACCCTTCATCACCATGGTGGGCATGAGCGTCAGTACCTGTATCGGCGGCTCTTTGGTGGTGGAAAATATCTTTTCCATCGGCGGCATGGGGAGCCTGCTCTCTGACGCTGTGTACACGCTGGATTATCCGCTGATGCAGGGAATCCTCTTTGTGACAACAGCCGTCATGACCATCTCCATTGTTGTGAGCGATGTGATCTGCATCCTTATTGACCCCAAGGTACGCTTCGGAGGTGGTCCGGTTTGAGAAAGCAGCATCTTCCACTTTTTCTTGGAATTGTGATTTTGATTCTTTTTCTGACCGCTGCATTGTTTCCTACTGCGTTTACAGCTTACGGTCAGAAGGAAACGTTCGGTCCGTGGCTTATACCGTCTGCGGAACATCTACTTGGCACCAATGCGTTGGGCTATGACATCTTTACGGAACTGGTCTACGGAACCCGGCAGACGCTGCTGGTGGGCGTATCCAGCAGCACTCTGACCCTGCTTCTGGGAAGTGTGATTGGTACGCTGGCTGCCGGGAAAGGCCTTTTGGGCGGCCTATCTAATGGCATTATCAATGTTTTCGCGCTGCTTCCGAAGCTGGTGACCATGATCGTGCTGGCGACCTTTCTGGGAAGCTCCAGCCGGAACCTGATTCTGCTGATTGCTGCATTCAGCTGGGTAGGGACGGCCCGGAATGTCCGTGCCAAGGTCATTCACCTGAACGCACAGCCTTTTATTGAAAACTGCGTGATTCAGGGATACAGCCGGAGACACATCATTCTCCGCCATATTCTTCCAAACCTGTATGATGTATTGCTCTCCCGGTTTCTTCTGGGTGTCAACGGCTGCATTATGATGGAGTCCACCCTGAGCTTTTTGGGCTTTGGGGATCTTTATCATCCCACTTGGGGCACCATGATTAACTTTGCCTATAAACGGGGTGCCTTTCTTCGGCAGGCATATGAGTATTTGCTGTCGCCGGGTGTGTGCATCATGCTGCTATCGTTGTCGTTTTATCTGATCAGCCTGTATTTTGAGCACAGGCAAGCCACGATTCAGGACATATAGGAGGTCACATTATGCAAACAGAGTTGAAATGCCTATGGGATAAATGCGTGACTTTTCACGGTCACGGCTGCGGCGGTCTTGCGGTCGGCTTCCGCGCCGTCCTGTATGCGTGGGAACTGTTCGGGAGCGACCGGACATCCGAGGACGAGGAGATCGTGTGTATTGCCGAGACCGACGCCTGCGGCGTGGACGCTATCCAGGCACTGATGTCCTGTACGGTTGGTAAAGGGAATCTGATCTTCAATCTACAGGGGAAAAACGCTTTTTCCTTTTATCGCCGCTCAGACGGAAAGTCTTTCCGGCTTGTCTTGCGCCCAACACCGGACAAGACCAAGGAGGAGCGGCTGGCGTGGCTCATGGATGGGGATTTCCACGAGATGTTTGACGTGAAGGATGCCCCGGCACCGGTACCGGAGGCGGCCCGGATCTTCAAGACCGTTACCTGCTCCGTGTGCGGAGAACGATTTGCCGAGAGCTTTGCCCACCTTCAAAACGGGGAAATCGTCTGCTCTGCCTGCTATCGTCCGTATACAAGGGGGCTGTGATGGAATACCCGTTTGATGCCCTGCACGCCGGAATAGAAAGCCAGATTCTCAATCTTCCCGCCGGTATTCCCGATTCCGAGGCGGTCACACAGGCAAAGGCTCTGCCGGACTCCATAGAAAAATTTCTGGCTTTGGGGAAGGCTTTTTCCCGGCAGCTTCGTTACCGTGAGGCCATTGATGCCTATACGGAGGGCCTAAAATTGGAGCCAGAAAATCTGCCCTTGCTCCGACTGCGGGCGGGACGGTATCTGACGACACTGCAAAGCAATCCCGCCATCGCTGATTTTGAAAAATGCCTGTCCTTGGGAGCGGAAAGACTGGATTGCCTCTATCGGATCGGTTTGGCACATTACTATGCCGGACGGTATGCACAGGCGATGGAGACTTTTGAGAATTGTATGCCCCTCTGCGATGAGGAAATGGGCATTGCAGTTCTTTACTGGCACACGCTGAGCGCTGTCCGGACAGAGAAAGTGCCGACGCTTCTGAAGTACTATCGCCCGGATATGGCGGTGGGGCATCATACTGCTTATGAAAAGGCCATACAGGTCTGGAGCGGTATAACGCCACTTTCAGCCATGCTGCAAATGCTGGAAAGTGAAGAAGATGACCTGGAATATGGTATTACATTGTACGGTCTGCTTTTGCATCCTGACTGCGCCGAAAAAGACTGCCTTTCCCAAGCACTTCTCCGCCGGGACGGTTTTTGGCCCAGCTTCGCCTATCTCGCTGCCTGGAACGACAGGTCAAGAGTCTTATAACCTATGAGTACATCCCATATAATAAAAATGACAGCGAAAGGCAATACTGCCGAAGGGAACTCCCACAACCTCACGGGCTACAACGTCGGAGGAAGTGGCCGCACGCTGTAAACGCACACATCTTCTGCCTCCGGCTTGTTGTGTTACCCCACAAACACCCCATACAGAAACACCACTTGTTTGCCCTTGTGAGCCGCAGTGTGCCCGACTTCGGGGAAGAACAGCATCCCTGCCCAAGAGAAGGATTTTGAGCCGTTTTTGGGCGGATTTGCGGGGGACGCTGTGTTTGTCCGGTTTTACTCAATTGTTTCCACGTTTGGGGTAGACCACTGGCAGCGCAAAAATGACCACACTGTAACCAAAGAAAAGGCTCCGCAGCCCTGCGGGGCCGCGACGTCGGAGGAAGGACGCACGCTGTAAACGCGCACATCCGCTTCCTCCGGCTTTGCTGTGCCTTCCCGTGAGAGTACCCCATAGAATTATACCCTTTGTTTGCCCTCGTGAGCCGCTGTGTGGCCTCCTTCAGGGGAGGGCAGCATCCCAGCCCCAGAGAGGGATTTCGAGCCGGTTTCGGCCGAATTTAAGCAAGCTCCCAGCGCGCCGAAAAAGGAGCAGGAGAAAGGCATTGGCGCTTTTCGCGCCAATGCCTATTCACAGCAGCCCGCAGTGCGAGCTGCCGCAAGGGTTTGCGGGTTTTGGAAATTGACGCTTTTTTCGAGGTTCCCAGAACGGTTTGACGCTAAATTTGAGAAAAGTCGCCGCAAAGCCCCGTGTCACAACGGTTTGCGGCGGCGCTTTGATAGAAAATCGGTACGCTTTATACCGTTGTAGTCGGCAGAAGTCTCCGTAGCAGCTCAAATCTTGCTACGCCATAAACAAAGATAAGCGGCGGTTGAGAATTGATAACTTTCTGATAATAGTGTGGCTTCCCCATAGCTTTTCTCTGCCTTTTACGGTATTGTGTACCGTTACAAAGGAGGTCGATTTTATGCCAAAACGACGAGCAAACGGAGAAGGCAATATCCGAAAGCGCAAGGATGGACGATGGGAGGGCCGCTACACAGTCGGTCACGATCCGGAAACCGGAAAAGCCATCATCAAAAATGTTCTCGGAAAGACGCAGGCTGCGGTCAAGGAGAAGTTGAAGAAAGCCATAGAGGAAAACGTCGGCATCGACTACGGACGGGCCAAGACCTACACGGTGGGGACATGGCTGGAGGTCTGGCTGGAAAACTACGCGAAAATCAAACTGCGCCCGTCCACGTTCAAGACCTCGCAAGGCTTTCTGAAAAACCACATCAAGCCGCAAATTGGCAGCATCCCGCTGGCAGACCTGACTTCTCTGGACTTGCAGAGGTTCTACAAGCACCTGCTGGATGGTGGTCGGGTTGACCGTATCGAAGCGAAAAAGAAACCGAAAGGTTTGGCTCCCAAAACGGTACGGAACATCCACCAAATGATCGGCTCGGCATACAATCTCGCTATCGAGCAGAAGTTGGTGAGCAAAAATCCAACACAGGGTTGTGCCCTGCCAAAGGTGGAGCACAAGGAGATGAAAACGCTGACCTCGGATCAACTCGGCGCATTCTTCCAAGAGGCCAGGGACAGCGGCGTGTACGAGCTCTACTACCTCGACCTCGCCACGGGATTGCGGCGGGGCGAACTGCTGGGATTGAAGTGGACGGATGTGGACATCCAGCACGGAGCACTGAAAATTCAGAGAGCCATCTCGCGGCAGAATGGCAAAGTAGTCGAAGCACCGCTGAAAACAAAAAACGCCTACCGCACGCTGCCGCTGTCGGCAGACGCGATAGACGTTCTAAAGGCACAGAAAAACAAGGTGGGAAGCAGCGAATGGGTATTCCCATCGCCCACCGGAGGCCCTATGTCACCGGACAGCGTCCTGCATATGCTCCAGCGGGTGCTGAAACGGGCGGGACTGCCACGGATACGCTTTCATGACCTGCGCCACACCTTCGCAACGATGGCGCTGCAAAACGGCGTGGATGTAAAAACCGTGTCCTCGATGCTCGGTCACTACTCCGCAGGCTTCACACTGGACACCTACGCCCACGTCACCACCGACGCCCAACTCAAAGCCGCCCAGACGATGGGAAATATCCTCTCCCGTGCTGTCTGATGCTTTCCGCTGCCCGCTCCCGTTGGGGTCAGCGTTTGGGTCAGAAAAAGCAGCGGGAGAAAACAACAACTTATGCAAACAAAAAGACCCGAAGCCTTACGGTTTCGGGTCTTTTTGGCACGCCGTGAGGGATTCGAACCCCCGGCCTTCTGGTCCGTAGCCAGACGCTCTATCCAGCTGAGCTAACGGCGCATGTCTCTTGACGACTTTGTTATAATACCACGATCTCACAGAAAATGCAAGCTTTTTTTTGAAAAATCTCAATAAAATTTCTGAGGGCGTATTCGGTCGAAGATGGAGGGATTCTGCCCCGCCGTATAAGGGACCTTTCCCCGGGAATACTGTTTTTATCCAAGTGACGGAGGCAGTAGGGGAATGCAGGGAAAAGTGGAGATCTGCGGCATCAACACCGCCAAGCTGGAGGTCTTGAAAAACGATGAGATGACGGAGCTTCTGCGGCGCACCAAGCAGGGGGACATGGACGCCCGGGAGCGGCTGATCCGCGGCAACCTGAGGCTGGTGCTGTCGGTGCTACAGCGGTTCACCAGCAGGGGGGAGAACATGGACGACCTGTTCCAGGTGGGGTGCATCGGCCTGATCAAGGCCATCGACAACTTTGATATTACCCAGCCGGTACGCTTCTCCACCTATGGCGTTCCCATGATCGTGGGGGAGATCCGCCGCTATCTCCGGGACAACAGCGCCGTGCGGGTATCCCGCAGTCTGCGGGACACGGCGTATAAGGTGCTTCAGGCCCGGGAGCGGCTGCTGCGCCAGAGCCAACGGGAGCCAACCGTGGAGCAGCTGGCCCGGGAGCTGGATATCCCCCGGGAGGAGGTGGTGTTGGCCATGGACGCCATTGTGGACCCGGTGTCCCTGTACGAGCCCATTTACTCCGAGGGCGGCGACACCGTGTGCGTCATGGACCAGGTCAGCGATCGCCGCTGCACCGATGAGGGCTGGATCCAGCACATTGCCCTGAAGGACGCCATTGGTCACCTGACGCCCCGGGAGCGGAGCATTCTCATGCTGCGCTTTGGCCAGGGAAAGACCCAGATGGAGGTGTCGGCGGAGATCGGTATCTCTCAGGCCCAGGTGAGCCGCCTGGAAAAGGGAGCCATCCGCTCCATTAAGAAGGAACTGTAAGACGTGCAGCACCGCATAGCAGGATGCTATATTTTGCCCCTATTCTAACACGCAAAGGGCCATTGTGCAATAACGGGCACAGCGCTGTCTGCTGTGCCCGTTAATTCCCCAATGCTGCATCGCAGCATTGTCTTTTACTGTATGCCGCCTACCAGGATCAGAGTCAGCAGCATGTATGCAGCGCTGGCAGCAGCTGCAATGCCGCATACGATCATGCAGACGATGCGCGGCCCACGGCGCAGGCAGGCCCGTCCTACGAAAAACCCGGCTGCCGCCAGGATGAACAGCACAGCGGCTCCCCAAAATGGCATGTTAATCACCCCTTCATAGCGTCCAGCAGGTCCGTAAAGTCCCGCAGCTGGCCCGCAAAGCGCTCCTTCATCTGATACGCCCGGCCCTTTCCGGCGTCAAACAGCGGCTCGTCCGTCTGGATAGCCGCGAATACCCGTCCATCGGCCTTGACGCTGAGATACACCTTGCCCAGGTGCAGCAGCTGGTCCATGACCTGGGGGGACAGCAAAGCCTGCGCCGCAGCAGGATCGCCGCATTGAACGCTGAACCGCTTGTCAAATTCCGGATCTTCCGAGGAAAAACCGTCCCGGCCCAGCAGCCGTGCCAGCTTTCCCTTGGGGGCGGCCTGCAGGTCGCAGGGGAGGGTGCGGCCCAGCTGCGCCGCCATCCAGCGTCCGTGGAAAACCGGCACCTCGTTGTTTTCCCAGTTTTGGGTGGCGGGGTCCTGATAGGGCTGCAGGTCCAGCAGCTCCAGATTGCTGATCTCCAGTGGCCGACCATGGTACCTGGCCCGGACCAGACCGCTGCCGCTCATACGCTCCGCCTGAGGCAGGGGCAGACCGGAAGCCTGGAGTGTTTCCTGGGAAATATGCTGCCGGGGCAGGTATTCCGCTTCCTGAAATACTGCGCGCAGCGCGTCCTGAGCCAATCTGCCCTGGGCCGCACCCTGGAGCTTTTTCCCGCCTGACGCGCCCATAACGCCGCCGATGACGGCGATGATGACGCCTGCGGCGATGGCGGGCGTGGCGCTGAGAATCACTCCGGCCACAAGAATGACCACGCCGATGCCGGAGAAAACCTTGCCGAAGCCCGCCAGGGCGCGGCCCTTCTGAATATTCTGTGTGCTGTTATCCATGTGCTTGCTCCTCTCTTTCTGCCCCAAACAGGACTTCGCACCGGCACAGGGCCTCGATGATCCCCTGCAAATACCGCAGCGATAGCCGGAAGGCGTATCGCAGGCCGTTCAGATCCCTGACGGCCAGGTTGCCCTCCGGCAGGTCCATCACCGGCAGATTGGACTCCAGGGCCAGCACCAGCCGGTTTCCGTCCCAGCGCACGGCTGCCGGACGCCCCAGCTTTTCCAGCAGGGGCAGCAGACCCAGACCGTCCCGGTCATATGCCGCATCCTGCCGCCGGTACAAATATCCGCCGGCAGGGGCGCAGTGCGCCGTTTCCCCCCCCAGCCATACGCCGCCGAACTGGCGGACGCTGCGGGACATGCTGTCACTGACGTCCCGGCCCACGTGCTCCTGGAACTCATGGGTCAGCTCCACGTTGGCCGCACCGAACCGGACGCCCTGGTGGACGCCTTGGCGGTAATTCTTCACCCGACACCTTTCCCAGGGCGGGGGAATCATGTCGTCACGGCGGATGTGTGCCTCATCAATCACCAGCTCCGGCACGTTCAGGGGCGGGCCAAAGGCGTTCTCCGTTTCCGTGCGGAAGTAGCCGCCCATCTGCTCCCAGACCAGCCTTCGCTGGCGGCTCTGGCCCCAGAAGATACACCCGGCCCCGGAGAACAGAAGCACGAACAGGGCCGTAAGCCCCCAGCGGATGTCGCCTGACCGCCACCGCACAACGGCTCCCACAAGGAAGCCCGGCACCAGCAGCACCGTGCCCAGGGTCCGGACCCGGCTCCATACCGCCAGCCGCCGCAGAAGCTCCTGCTCCGCCAGCGTCTCCCGATAGCCGCAACGGCAGGTGGTGCTTCCCTTTTTCAATCGCTCCCCACACAGGGGGCATTTGCTCTGTTTCATAGGCTTTATCCCCAATTGCTCATCCAGCTTTCGCCCCAGTCCTCGGCGGGATCGTAGGGAATGGGGTCGAACCCGGCGGCATACACCGGGCCGTCGTCGCGATAGGCCAGCCCGTCCTCTGCCAGGGTGTAGCTTCCGGTAATGTAAAAGGCGTCGTGACCGTCGCTGTACCAGCGGCAATAGCCGTCCTCATCGGTCTCAAAGCTGGCCCCCGGCAGGCCGGTATAGGCCGCTGCCTGGCCGTAGGGGTAGAACACGCCGGAGAAGCTGCCGTCCGCATCCTGGCCCAGCAGGGTGAACCGGTCCTTATCCAGGCCGGGGGACAGGTAAATGCGTCCGTTCATGGCCAGATACGGTCCCTTGCCGTCCTGGTCGTCCCTGATGGTGCCGCTGCCCATGGATAGTCTGGTGTAGCTCAGATACGCCATGCGGTCTGCGTCGATGACCAGGGTCTCACCCAGAGCGTTCTGCCACACGCCGCTCAGGTCCGAGAGCTCCCACAGATCTATCCGGGCATCGCTGCTGCGGCGGAAGGTGAAGTGGTCGATGCTCTCCGCGTTTCCCCCGCTGCCGTTCTGATTGGGCAGCAGCACCCCGTCGTCCCGGAGAATAAAATCGTACAGGAAGCCGTCAAAGTCGATGGTAGGCACATCGGCAGCGGCGTCATAGGGACCCTGCCCCGTGCGGCCGGTGAAGGTCTGGTAGGTATAGCGGCCCTGGTCTGCCGAAAAGGACAGAATATTCCCCGAGGGGGACGTCCACTGGCCCTCCAGCTCTGCGGCATCCGTCACCGGATGCTGCCCCTCCGTCTGCTCGTCGGGGGACGGCGTATCTGCGCCGCCGCTGCACGCCGTCAGGGCCAGCACCAGCGCCAGCATGACTGCCAGCCGGGATAGCTTCTTCATAGTGACCTCCTTACTCCGCCAGCGTGTCCATAAACTGGCCGTTGACCGCGTTCCAGTACCACACATACGTCTGGTACCGGCCGTCTACGTGGAAGGTCATCTGCATGTCACTGTTGCCGTCGCCGTCCAGATCGGTGAAATCCGTGTCCTGATAGCAGCCGGCGGCTCCGTCGATGGACTCCGGGAACACTACGCTGCCATAGAACTCCTGCTCCGGAAGGTCGTAATAGAGCTTGGCTCCATCGTCGCTCACGCAGATGCACACATCGGTGCTATCGCCGCCACGGGTCAGGGTACCGGTGTCCTGGATGGTGCCCCAGGTGCGCCAGTCATCGCCGGCGATATCGTCATCCGGGGTGGTCTCCTTGGGCCCGCAGGCCGCCAGGCACAGCACCAGACCGCACAGCAGCAGGAAAAGGCTGAATTTTCGCATGGTCTTTCCTCCTCGATATAGTAAGTCCACTGTACATTCATTGTACAGTGGACTTACAAAAATTGCTATTAACCAAAGGTTAGGTTTTGCCGGCGGAGAGATGGCTCACATACCCAGCCGCTGAGAGATGGCCGACAGCAGCTCCGTTTTGCCGGTGCCCTTTTCGGCGGAGAACGGCACCAGGCAGTCCTGCTCTGAAAGCTCCAGGGTGTCCCGGATCACCTGCAGGTTGGGGTCTATTTCACTTTTCTTCAGCTTGTCCAGCTTGTTGGCCACCACCACCACCGGGCAGCCGGTGCCCCGGAACCACTGAAACATGGTGACATCGTCCGCCGTGGGCTTGTGCCGGGCGTCCACAATCAGGACACCCAGGGTGATGAGCCCGGGCGCCTGGAAATACGACTCCATCAGCCGTCCCCAGCGTTCCCGCTCCTCCTTGCTGACCTTGGCGTAGCCGTAGCCGGGCAGGTCCGTCAGATAGACGCGGTTGTCGATGAGAAAGTAGTTCACCTGGGTGGTTTTGCCGGGGGTGGCCCCCACCCGGGCAAAATTCTTCCGGTTCAGCAGGCGGTTGATGACGGAGGACTTGCCCACGTTGGAGCGTCCGGCAAAGGTTACCTGGGGCCGCCCGTCCCGGATAAAGGCATCGGGACGGACCGCCGAGCGGATAAATTCCGCCTTGTTGTAGTTGATAGGCATGGCAAGTGTTCCTCCTTTACACCGGAAGCGCCGCAGGGGCCTCCGGCGACGCACGGTGCCGGGGTGCGGCGTGCTCGCCCCGAGATGCGGCCAGCGCCGCTTCAAACACCTGGTCCACGGTGTCCACGGGGACGAAGTGCAGTCCGGCCCGGACCGTCTGGTCGATCTCCTCCAGATCCTTGACATTGTCCCGGGGGATGATGACCGTATGTACGCCGCTGCGCAGGGCGGCCATGGTTTTCTCCTTCAGACCGCCAATGGCCAGCACCCGGCCCCGGAGGGTCACCTCGCCGGTCATGGCTACGCTGCCGCGAACCGGCCGCCCGGACAGCGCCGACAGCATGGCGGTGGTGATGGCGATGCCCGCCGATGGGCCGTCCTTGGGCACGGCTCCCTCCGGGAAGTGGACATGGATGTCCTTGGTCTTATAGAAGTCCCGGGTCAGGCCCAGCTCCTCCCACCGGCTGCGCAGACACGTCAGCGCCGCCTTGGCGGATTCCTGCATCACGGTGCCCAGGTTACCGGTCAGCTCCAGCTTGCCGCTGCCGTCCAGGGCCTGGGCTTCTACCTCCAGGATCTCGCCGCCTACCTGGGTCCAGGCCAGGCCATTGACCACGCCCACCTGGTCCCGGTCGCTGTGAACGGAGTCGGTGTATTGCTCCACGCCCAGCAGGTCCCGGAGATTCTTGTCGGTGATGTCCACACGCTTCACATCGCCGTCTACCAGCTGCATAGCAGCCTTACGGCAGAGCTTGCCCAGCTGCCGCTCCAGCACCCGGACGCCGGATTCCCTGGTATAGGCCGCGATGACCCGGCGGATGGCGTCGTCGCTGATGCGCAGCTGGGCCTTTTTCAGGCCGTGCTCCTTCAGCTGCTTGGGCAGCAGGTGCTGCTTGGCGATCTGCAGCTTTTCCTCGTCGGTATAGCTGCTCAGCTCAATGACCTCCATCCGGTCCAGCAGGGGACGGGGGATGGTGTCCAGGGTGTTGGCGGTGGTGATGAACATCACCCGGCTCAGGTCCACCGGCACCTCCAGGAAGTGATCCCGGAAGGCATGATTCTGCTCACTGTCCAGCACCTCCAGCAGGGCTGACGCCGGGTCGCCCCGCATATCGCTGGCCAGCTTGTCGATCTCGTCCAGCACCAGCAGGGGATTCATGGACCCGCTGCGGATGACGGCGTCAATGATGCGGCCGGGCATGGCCCCTATGTAGGTTTTCCGGTGGCCGCGGATATCCGCCTCATCCCGGACGCCGCCCAGGCTCAGCCGGGACAGCTTCCGGTGCATGGCCTTGGCCACCGACAGGGCGATGGAGGTCTTTCCCACGCCGGGAGGGCCCACCAGGCACAGAATTTTTCCCTTGGCCTGGGGGTTCAGCTGCCGCACGGCGATGAACTCCAGGATGCGCTCCTTCACCTTCTCCAGGCCGTAGTGGTCACGGTCCAGAATTTTCCGGGCCTGCTCCACATCAGCCCGGTCGTGGGTCTCCACGCCCCAGGGCACGTCCAGGCACACGTCCAGATAGTTCCGGATCACCGCACCCTCGGCGCTGCCGAAGGGCTGCTTGGACAGGCGGTGCAGCTCCTTCATGAGCTTCTCCCGAACCTCGTCCGAGGCACGGCAGCGGCCGATCCGCTCCTCGTACTCGTACAGCTCGTCGTCGCCGTCCTCGCCCAGCTCGTGCTGCAATACATGGAGCTGCTCCCGCAGGACCATGTCCCGCTGGACCTGGCCCACCCGCTGGCGGACCTTCTGGTCAATATCCGACTCCAGGGCGGCGATGTCAACCTCGTGGAGCAGGATCTCGTTCATGATCATCAGCCGCCGGACGGGGTGCAGCTCCTCCAGCACCCGCTGGCGGTCCTGGTGCCGGAGGTTGATGTTGGCGGCGATGGTGTCCGCCAGCTCGCCGGGGTCCCGGATATCCAGCACCGAGGCCACCAGCTGATCGGACAGATTCCCCACCAGCTCCTGATACCGGCCAAACAGGGCGTAGGTCCGCCGGGTCAGGGCCTCGGTGCGGTCCGTGGCCCGCCAACCCTCGTCCTCCAGCAGGTCCACGTTGGCCTGGAGGAAGGGCTTTGTCTGCCACAGGCGGCGGATGGCCGCCCGGTGCAGTCCCCCGGCGATGACCCGCACGCCGGTATCCGAGGTCTTGACGATTTGGAAGATACGGCACACGGTGCCGATGGCGTACAGATCCTCCTCCTGAGGCTCCTGGACGCCAATCTCCCGCTGGGTTACCAGCAGCAGCTCCCGGTCGCCCTCCATGGCGTTCTCCAGTGCCAGGATGGATATCTCGCGCTCCGCGTCGAAGCTCAGCGTCTGGCCCGGGAAGGCGGTCAGCCCCCGCAGAGCCAGCACGGGCATATTTTGTGTGGTCATAAGGGTATCTCCTTTGCGATAGGGAAAGTACAATAGGGCAAGAGGGGAGAGGCGCAAGCGTCTCTCCCCCTTGTTGGTTGTTTCAGGACGCCGGCGCGTCGCTGTCCTTGTGGGACCGGTGGTGATTGGGGTCCCGCAGGATCACCGGCTCCGCACCGTCCTTGACGGCACCGGCGGTGATGGTCACCTGTTCGATGGTGTGGTCCGAGGGAATATCGTACATGATGGGGGTCAGAACTCCCTCCATGACAGCCCGCAGGCCACGGGCACCGATGTTGCGCTCGATGGCCTTGTCGGCCACGGCCTCCAGAGCATCCGGCTCGAACACCAGCTTCACATCGTCATAGGAAAACAGCTTCTGATACTGCTTGACCAGGGCGTTTTTCGGCTCTGTCAGGATACGGACCAGATCCTCCCGGTTCAGGCCGTCCAGAGCGGCGATCACCGGCAAACGGCCCACCAGCTCGGGGATAATGCCGAACTTCAGCAGATCATGGGGCTGGACCTCCTTCAGCAGCTGCCCGGTCCGGCGCTCTGCCTTACTCTCCACAACGGCGTCGAAGCCGATGCCCTTGCGGTCGGTGCGCTGCTCGATGATCTTCTCCAGCCCGTCGAACGCACCGCCGCAGATGAACAGAATGTTGTGGGTGTCCACCTGGATGAACTCCTGGTGGGGATGCTTCCGGCCGCCCTGGGGCGGAACGTTGGCCACGGTGCCCTCCAGGATTTTCAGCAGCGCCTGCTGCACGCCCTCGCCGGACACGTCCCGGGTAATGGAGGTGTTCTCGCTCTTGCGGGCGATCTTGTCGATCTCGTCCACATAGATGATGCCGTGCTCCGCCAGCTCCACGTCGAAATCCGCCGCCTGCAGAAGCCGCAGCAGAATGTTTTCCACGTCGTCGCCCACATAACCGGCTTCGGTGAGGGTGGTGGCATCGGCGATGGCGAAGGGGACCTTCAGCACCCGGGCCAAGGTCTGGGCAAACAGGGTCTTGCCGGAGCCCGTGGGCCCGATCATCAGGATGTTGCTCTTTTGCAGCTCCACATCCTCGCCGCCGCCGAAGAAAATGCGCTTATAGTGGTTGTAGACCGCCACGGACAGGGCCACCTTGGCGGCGTCCTGACCGATGACGTACTGATCCAGTACCGCCTTGATCTCCCGGGGAGTGGGCAGCTGGTCCGGGGTCTCGTACCCGGCCTCGGGGCCGGGCTGATACCCGTCGTCCAGAATGGACATGCACAGCTGGACGCACTCGTCGCAGATGCGCACGCCGGGGCCCTGGATCATGCGGTGCACCTGATTCTCCGCCTTGCCGCAGAAGGAGCACCGCAGGGATTTCTTATCGTCTGCCATTGGTTACCTCTTGTAAATGACCTTGTCCACCAGGCCGTATTCCCGGGCCTCCTCGGCCAGCATCCAGTGATCCCGCTCGGAATCCTGCTTCACCTGCTCGGGGTCCTTGCCGGTGTTGTCGGCCAGAATCTGGTTCAGGCGCTTTTTCAGCTTCAGGAAATGCTCCACGTCGATCTCCATATCCGTGACCTTACCCTGGGTCCCGGCAGAGGGCTGGTGGATCATAATCTCCGCATTGGGCAGGGCGATGCGCTTTCCCCGTGCGCCGGAGGACAGCAGGAACGCGCCCATGCTGGCAGCCATGCCGATGCAGATGGTGGACACGTCGCACTTGATATACTGCATGGTATCGTAGATGGCCATACCCGCGGTAACGGAACCGCCGGGGCTGTTGATGTACATCTGGATATCCTTGTCGGGGTCCTGGGCCTCCAGATACAGCAGCTGGGCCACCACCAGGCTGGCGGTGGTATCATTGACCTCTTCGCCCAGGAAGATGATGCGGTCGTTCAGCAGCCGGGAAAAGATGTCATAAGAACGCTCACCCCGGTTGGTCTGCTCCACAACATAAGGGACTAAACTCATAGAAAATACCTCCTGTACAAATAGATGAAACTCTACCCAATTATACCCGCCCGCGTGGTATCTCAAGCAGGGAACGCCGGATAATTATTCCGCGTCCTTCTTTTCCTCTTCCTGCTTGGCTTCTTCCTGGGACTCCTCCACCACGGGAGCCACGGCCACAGCGGCGTCGGCCACAGCCTTGATGGCCTTGCTGCGCAGGACCTGCTCACGGACATCGGCCTCGGGCAGATACTTCTTGATGGTGTCCAGATCCATGCCGTACTTGTCGGCCATGGTCTTGAGCTCATCCTCGATCTCCTGGGCGGTGGCCTCCAGGTTCTCGGCCTTCACCAGGGCGGCCACGGCCAGATCCATGCGGACCTGCTGCACGGCGGGGTCATGGGCCTGCTTCTTGAAATCGTCCTCGGTGGTGTTGGTCATCTTCAGATACTGGTCAAAGGGGATGCCCTGGGCGGCCAGCTGCTGCTGGAAGTTCTCCATCATCTGCTGGGCCTGAACGTCCACCATCTCATCGGGGATGTCGGCCTGGATGCCGTCGGCCACCTTCTGCATCAGGGCGTCCTCAAAGGCGCGCTGGGCAGCGGCCTCGCGGTCCTCCGTCAGCTGCTTGCGGGTATCAGCCTTCAGCTCCTCCAGGGTGTCGAATTCGGACACGTCCTTGGCGAACTCGTCGTCGATGGCGGGGACCTCCTTGTGCTTGACCTCGTTGACCTTCACATGGAACACCACGGGCTTACCGGCCAGCTCGGGGGTATAGTTCTCGGGGAAGGTGATGTCGATGTCCTTCTCCTCGCCGGCCTTCATGCCCACCAGCTGATCCTCAAAGCCGGGGACGAAGCTGCCGGAGCCGATCTCTAGGTCGAAGTTCTCACCCTTGCCGCCGTCGAAGGGCACGCCGTTGTCAAAGCCCTCAAAGTCGATGTCGGCGGTGTCGCCCTTCTGGATCTCGCGCTCCACGCTGACCAGACGGCTGTTGCGGTCGGCCATCTCGTTCAGACGGTTCTCCACGTCCTCGTCGGTGACGTTGACCTCAGCCTTGGGGGCCTCCAGGCCCTTATACTGGCCCAGAGTCACCTCGGGATACACGGCCACGGTGCACTTGAACACCACGCCGTCCTTGCCGCAGGACTCCAGCTCCACCTCGGGATAGCCCACGACCTTCAGCTCCTGCTCCTTCACGGCGTCCTCATAGGCGTCGGGCAGAAGGATATTCACTGCTTCTTCATAGAAGACCTCTGCGCCGTACATGCTCTCGATCATCTTGCGGGGAGCCTTGCCGGGGCGGAAGCCGGGAACGCTGATCTTGCCGCGCTGCTTCAGGTAAGCCTTGTTGATGGCGGCCTCAAAGGCGGCGGCGTCTGCTTCGATGGTCAGTGCGACCTTGCTCTTGTCCAGTTTTTCACAGGATTTTACACTCATTTTGATTTTTCCTCCGTTCAGCATTAAATCGTATCAATGCAATTCTATATAATAGCAGAAAACAATTTCAATTTCCACACTTTTTTGCTCTAATCACAAATTTTTTTAGGATGGAAGCCCAAATAATCCCCGGAGACCATGTAAAACGCGGTTCCGCCCCGGTCTCCCTGCAGGGCCCGGCGGTGAGAAGCACCGTGGAGATGGCCGTAGCAGCACACCTTCACGCCGTATTCCCGCAGCAGCCGCAGGATCTCCGGGCACTGGTACCCCTGATACAGCGGCGGATAATGGAGGAAGCACAGCTTCTCGTGATCTCCCGCCGCCTTCAGGGACGTTTCCAGCCGCCCAATCTCCCGCAGCAGAACCTTTTCGTTGTGGGTGCCCTGGTTGTCCAGCTCATAGAACCAGCCCCGGGTACCGCACAGGGCCGTGTCCCCGTAAAACCGGCAGTTGTTGTGGAGGATCTCCATGGTGGTCAGGCCGTTTTCGGCGAAAAAGCGCTCCATTTTGGCGGCGGTGTTCCACCAATAGTCGTGGTTGCCCTTGAGCAGGTACTTCTTCCCCGGCAGGGCGTCGATGAACCGGAAATCCTCCAGGGATTCCTCCAGGCTCATGCCCCAGGACAGGTCGCCGCACAGCACGGTGACGTCGTCCTCTGTCAGCACGGAGAACCCCTCCCGGATGCGGGCCACATAATCCCGCCACCCGTCCCCGAAAATCTCCATGGGCTTGTCGGACCCCAGGGACAGATGCAGGTCGCCAATGGCATACAGCGCCATACGGCACCTCCTTTCTCGTATCAGAGTATGCTGCGCAGATTGTTCCAGAACAGGTCCTCCAGCAGGGCCTGGGGATAGCCCCGGGCTGCCAGGGCCTGCCACAGGCGGGGCATGTCCTGGACGCCCTGCATTCCGGCGGCCAGGGTCCCGCAGCCGTCCAGATCGCCGCCCAGGCACAGAGCTTTCTCCCCACCCAGCTCCAGAAAATGCTCCACATGGGCCACCAGCTCCTCCATGGTGCCCGCCGGACCCACAAACGGCCGGTACAGGTTCAGCCCCACCACACCGCCGGAGTCCCGGATGGCCCGGAACATGTCGTCGGTGAGATTGCGCCGGTGGGGGCACAGGGCCCGGCTGTTGGAGTGGGTGGCCACCACCGGCCCCCGGGCCAGGCGCACCACGTCCCAGAACCCCGGGTCGCTGATGTGGGACACGTCGGGGCAGATATGGCACGCCTCCAGCTGCCGCAGGAAGTCGGCGCCAAGAGGGGAGAGGCCCCGATCCGTGTCCCGGCAGTTGGTGCCGGACAGGACATTGGGCCAATTCCACACGGGGTTGAGAAACCGCACGCCCCATTCCGCCGCCGTCTCCACCTGTCCTGGGTCGCAGCCTATGAGCTCGGCCCCCTCTATGGAGAGAATCGCCGCCATTTTCCCGTCTGCCGCAGCCCGGTCCACCTCTGCGCCGGTGCGGCAGGGGACAATGACGTCCCGGTTCTGCTCCATCTCCCGCAGGAACTTCTGATGCAGGAGTTGTCCCTCCCGAACCATGGTGCTGCCCTGGGGAACCTCCTCCGGGTCCTGGTACAGGGCGAACACCTGGGCGAACCGCCCGAAGGCCGATGCCCGGCGCAGATCCAGATGACCGTCGTTTTCCCGCAGCTGCGCTCCGGTCCGCAGGCAGCGGTAAATGGTATCGCAGTGCGCGTCAAAATAGGGGATGTGTTCCATATGTCACCTCAAAATGCGTTTTCAATGTACTCTATGCGGGCGGCCTTCTGGGGGTGCGGTCCATCGGCGTACACCTCCGCCACGTCGAAGCGGGCGGGGCAGTCCAGGTCCTTCACCATCAGATACCACGCCGCCGTTTTCCGCAGCCGCTGCTGCTTCTGGGGCGTCACGTACTCCCGGGGCAGGCCGCAGGACAGATTGGTCCGGGTCTTGACCTCCACGAAGCACAGCACCCCGTCCTTTCGGGCGATCAGATCGATCTCCCCGAACCGGCAGTGAAAGCCGTGGGCCAGCAGGGTATACCCCCGGCGGCGCAGATAGTTGGCCACCTCCGCCTCGCCCCAGGTGCCCTCCGCCCGGCTCATGACCGACGCTCCTTCCACTTGACCAGGAACGACTGCCGGTGCTCCGGGCAGGGGCCGTATTGGTCCAGCATGGCATAGTGCAGCTTGGTGCCGTAGCCCTTGTGCTGGGCGAAGTGATATTGGGGGTACTCCTTGTCCAGCACCTCCGTCACATACCGGTCCCGGGTGACCTTGGCCAGGATGGACGCTGCTGCAATGGAGATGCTGCGCCCGTCGCCGCCTACCACCGTCTCATGGGGGAGGTCGATGGAGGCGCACCGCCCATGGTCCCGGTTGCCGTCGATGAGGGCATAGTCCGGGGACAGGGAAAGGGCCTCGATGGCCAGTTCCATGGCCTTGATGCGTGCGCTTAAAATGTCCGTGGCATCGATCTGCGCCGCACTGACGGAGGCCACGGCCCAGGCAATGGCCCTTTCGGTGATGACACCGTACAGGGCCTCGCGCTTTTTCTCCGTCAGCTTCTTGGAGTCGTCCAGCCCCGGGATATCGCACCCCTCCGGCAGGATCACAGCACCCGCGCACACCGGCCCCATCAGGGGCCCGGCTCCCGCCTCGTCGCAGCCGCACACCAGGGCATAGCCCCGCTTTCGGGCCGCCTGTTCCAGAGAATCATCCGGTCTCATTGGGCATCCTCCACCGTTTCCAGGGTGAACCGCCCCAGCTTGCCGCCCCGGAACTCGTCCAGCAGGACCCGGGCCATGCGCTGGGTGTCCACCTGGGCTCCCCGCATGAGAAAGCCCCGCTTCCGCCCGGCCTTTTCCAGCAGGTCATATCCGCTGTCCTCCGGCTCCACCTCAATTTTGTACCGCTCCGCCAGCACCGGCGCGTATCGCCGGGACAGGTAGTCCATCAGGCAGCAGGCCAGCTCCTCCATGTCCACCACATCGTCCTTGATGGCGCCGGTGAAGGCCAGGCGCTTGCCTACCTCCGGGTCGTCGAACCGAGGCCACAGGATCCCCGGGGTGTCCAGCAGCTCCAGAGTGCTGTCCACCGGCACCCACTGCTTGCTTCGGGTGACGCCGGGCCGGTCCTCGGCCCGGGCGGTCTTGCGATGGGCCACCTTGTTGATAAAGGTGGATTTGCCCACGTTGGGGATGCCCAGCACCATGATCCGCACGGTGCGGCCCACCTGGCCCCGATCGGCCCAGGCCGCCAGCTTGTCCCGCAGCAGCTCCCGGACGGCGGCGGCAAACTGGGCGGTGCCTGCACCGCCCTTGGCATTGGCCTCCAGGACGGCATAGCCCTTTTCCCGGAAATACGCCGCCCAGCGGCGGGTCTCGCCGGGGTCCGCCTGGTCTACCCGGTTCAGCACCACCAGGCGGGGCTTCCCCGCCGTCAGTTCGTCCACATCCGGGTTCCGGCTGGACAGGGGAATGCGCGCGTCCAGAATTTCGCACACCGCATCCATATTCTTGATTTCTGCCGTGATCATCCGCCGGGTCTTGGTCATGTGCCCGGGGAACCAGCTGAGATTGTCTACCTGCATATTTATCACCTCTTACGCATACTTCATAACTATACAATTATATCATATTCCAGGCCCCTTGGCAAAAGAAAAAACGCCTGCACACAGCAGGCGTTCGTTCTTTTTTCGGGGGATACGGCTTACAGCTTCTCCTTGACCTTGGCAGCCTTACCGACGCGGTCGCGCAGGTAGTACAGCTTGGCGCGGCGCACGAAGCCGTGACGGACCACCTCGATGGTGGCGATGGAGGGGGAGTGAACGGGGAATACCTTCTCCACGCCCACGCCGTAGGAGATACGGCGGACGGTGAAGGTCTCCTCAATACCGCCGTGCTTCTTGGCAATGACGGTGCCCTCAAAGACCTGGATACGCTCGCGGGCGCCTTCCTTGACCTTCACGTGCACGCGGACGGTATCGCCCACCTGCACCTGGGGGACTTCCTTCTCCAGCTGCTCCTTGTTCAGTGCTTTGATCAGATCCATGGATATTTCCTCCTGTTTATATAGGCGTTCGTGCCGTCATGTGTGCGGCGCTCACTCCATTCCGGAGCGCCGGCGGCAGAGGACCGCCCTTTTTACGCCATGATAGGATATCATATCCCATCCCATTTTGCAAGTATTTTTTTCAAATCATGGGGCCTTTTTGAAAACCAGCCGCGCTCACCGGGAAAACGGCAGGCGCGGCTGGTCAATGCTCAGGTCATACGGTGCCCGTTACCGTCAGGATGCTCTGACCCGGTGTGACGGTCCAGGAGCCGTCGGCGTTCTGGGTAAACATGGCCTCCGGCACCGTCAGTTTCCCGGCCACGGTGGCAAAAGCGCCGGTGGCGGCGTCGTAGGTGTAATCCTCCGGCGACGTCCAGGCTGCACCGTTAAAGGTGACGCCGGTGATGGTCAGGGTGGGTTCAAAGGTATCGGTGATCACCGCGCCCTCCTGGCCGGTCAGGGCAGTGTTGCCGGTGTTTTGAACGGTAAAGGTATAGGTCAGGGGCCCATTGCCGGTGACCACAGCGGGGCACAGAGCCTTGCTGATGCTCAGCTCCGGTGCGGCCTGCGCCGCCGTGGTGGCCGTGGCCGTCAGGGGAGCCGCCAGCCCGCCGCCGGTAACGGTGACGGTGTTGCGGATCTCGCCCTCCACCCCCGGCGGGGCGAACTCCGTGACCCGTGCCTGATACACCAGGGTGACGTTGCCTCCGGCGGGGACAGTCACGCCGGTAAAGGTCATCGGCGGCCCCGCCGTCACTGCCGGGGCGGTCTGCTCCGTGCCGCCGGTGTAATAGTGGAGGGTGCCCGCCTCATAGGCCAGGGGATACACCGTCTGGCCCCCGGCGGTATAGCCGCCCAGGTCGTCGATCAGGGTCAGCCCGGTCAGCGCCGTGCCGGTGTTGGTCAGGGTCACCACATACGTTACCGTGTCCCCGGGCCGGTAGCTGCCGGACACCGCCGTCTTGGTAACGGTCAGGGCGTCCTGCAGCTCGCCGGTGACCACGTTGGAATTGATCTGGCTGCCGTTATAGGATAACGTTGCCATATTGGTAAAGGAAGCCATAGAACTCCTCCCGGAAAACGGATGGATTTTCCCGCGCTGCCGCGGGAGCCGTTTCCGCATTCCAGTGTATGCGCCATGGCCTGCCGCCGTCAGCCCTGCTTGTTCAGGGAGGCCTGCACAAAGCCCACGAACAGGGGATGGGGCCGGTTGGGGCGGCTCTTGAACTCCGGGTGGAACTGAACGCCCACAAACCAGGTGTTCCCGGGTTCCTCCACGATCTCCACCAGGTGGCCGTCCGGAGACAGCCCCGCCAGCCGCAGCCCGGCATCCTGGAGCTCCTGCCGGAACTGGTTGTTGAATTCATACCGGTGCCGGTGCCGCTCGGAGATCTCGGCGGTACCGTAGGCGCTCCGGGCCAGGGTACCATCTGCCAGCACGCAGGGGTATTTGCCCAGCCGCATGGTGCCGCCCTTGGCGGTGACGCCTACCTGATCGGGCATCAGTGCGATGACGGGATGGGCGGTAAGGCCGGAGAATTCGGCGCTGTGGGCGTCGGCCCACCTGGCCACATGTCGGGCATATTCAATGACGGCGATCTGCATGCCCAGGCAGATGCCGAAATACGGTACGTCGTTCTCCCGGGCGTACTGTGCTGCCAGGATCATGCCCTCGATACCCCGGTCGCCGAAGCCGCCGGGCACCAGAACGCCGGAGCAATCTCCCAGCACCCGGCCAACGTTTTCCGCCGTCAGGCCCTCGGAATCCACCCATTTGATATTCACCTTGGCGTCGCAGGCCGTCCCCGCATGGAACAGGGACTCGACCACGCTGAGATAGGCGTCGTGGAGGCCGGTATATTTGCCCACCAGGGCGATCTGCACGGTCTTGTGTACGCCGTTGATGCGGCGGACCAGCGCTGTCCATTCCGCCAGATCCGGCTCCCGCTGGGGCAGGCCCAGCTTCCGGCAGGCCACCCGGCACAGGCCCTCCTTCTCCAGCAGCAGCGGCACCTCATACAGTGTGGAGGCCGTCAGGTTCTGGATAACGCAGTCCTCCTCCATGTTGCAGAACAGGGCGATCTTCCGCCGCAGGTCCTCCGGCAGGGGACTGTCGGTGCGGCACACCAGAATATCCGGCTGAATGCCCACGGACAGCAGCTCCTTCACGGAGTGCTGGGTGGGCTTGCTTTTCAGCTCACCGGTGCCGGGGATGGACACCACCAGGGGCACATGGATATACAGCACGTTTTCCCGGCCCTTTTCTGCCGCCACCTGGCGGATGGCTTCCAGATAGGGCTGGCTCTCAATATCGCCCACGGTGCCGCCTACCTCAGTAATGATGATGTCGGTCTGGCCGTCGTCCATGGCATAGATGCGGCGCTTGATTTCGTCGGTAACATGGGGGATGATCTGGACGGTGCCGCCCAGATAGCCGCCCTGGCGTTCCCGGTTCAGCACATTCCAGAACACCTTGCCCGAGGACACCGACGCGTTCCCCGTCAGGGATTCGTCCACGAAGCGCTCATAGTGGCCCAGGTCCAGGTCCGTCTCCGCGCCGTCATCGGTGACGAACACCTCGCCGTGCTGGAAGGGGCTCATGGTGCCGGGATCCACATTAAAATAGGGGTCAAACTTCTGATTTTTCACCCGGAAGCCCCGTTGCTTCAGCAGCCGCCCCAGGGATGCCGCGCAGATGCCCTTTCCCAACCCGGACACCACGCCGCCGGTAACAAAGATATGCTTCATCGTGACCACTCCTTACCCGCAGAATACCACGTTAAAATACTTTCAAATTCTACTGCCGCGGTATTTCCTCGTCAAGACGGAATATTTATCAAAATAAAGAATCATTCTGCCGCCATCCCTGCACAAACAGCCAAAATTGCAAAATATGCGGAACTTTTCCTTGCATTCTATCCGCCTGCGTGGTATGGTAGATTTGGTCCCGCCCTTTCCGGCGGGATTTTTTGCGCCTGCTTTCAATTTATTTAAGCGCCTTTACCGTCCGTCTGCCCCCGGTCCGTGACAATCGGTATGTCGCAGAAAGAATCGCAAGAGCCACCGGAGGTCTCCCGATCGGTAGACCCCGGGGGCTTTCTGTGTATTTACACGGAGAACAGAATGTCTGCGTAGGTGGGGTAGGGCCAGTATTTCGCAGCGGTCAGGGACTCCAGCTGATCGATGGACTGGCGGGCCTCCTCCATGCGGCGGACGATCTCCTCCCGGTAATACCGGGCTGCGTCGATGCCTCCCTCGGCATCGGGGGCCTTGTCCATGGCTTCGTTTATGGCCGCCATGGTGTCGTACAGACTGCCGGTAAGGGCGGACAGCTTTTGCAGCAGGTCCTCCTCTACCCGGCAGGGGACCACCAGCTCCCGCTTGTGCAGGATGGCCTGGGTCAGGTCCGCCGTATAGCGGTTCACTGCCGGCAGGATGCCCCGCAGGACCATGTCCCGCAGAGTGGACGCCTCGATGGCCGTGACCTTGCAGTAATTCTCCAGGTGGATCTCGTACCGGGCGCGCATTTCCGTCTCGCTGAGAATATTGTGTCCGGCGAACAGACGGATGTTCTTGGGGTCAATATAGGCGGGCATGCAGTCCACGGTGTCCCGCAGGTTGCTGAGCCCCCGGCGCTGGGCCTCCTGCACCCAATCCTCCCCATAGCCGTTGCCGTTGAAGATGATGCGCTGGTGAGCCTTGAAGGTGTCGTGCAGCAGATTCTGCAGGTCCGCCTGGAAGTCGTTGGACTGCTCCAGGATGTCCGCAAATTCCTCCAGCTCCTGGGCCATGATGGTGTTGAGCACCACGTTGGGGCTGGCGATGGACTGGGACGAGCCCAGCATACGGAACTCGAACTTGTTGCCGGTAAAGGCCAGGGGAGAGGTGCGGTTCCGGTCTGTGGTGTCCTGGGGGATCTCCGGCAGGGTGTCCACGCCGATGGCCAGCTTGCGCTTGGCCTTGTCCACGTACTCCTGGCCGCTGATGATGGAATCCAGAATGGCCGTCAGCTCATCGCCCAGGAACACGGAGATGATGGCCGGAGGGGCCTCGTTGCCGCCCAGACGGTGATCGTTGCCGGGATAGGACACGCAGCAGCGCAGCATATCCTGGTATTCGTCCACGCCCTTGATAAACGCCGCCAGGAACAGCAGGAACTGGGCATTCTGGCTGGGAGTTTTGCCGGGCTTGAGCAGATTCTCGCCGGTATCCGTGGCCAGGGACCAGTTATCGTGCTTGCCGCTGCCGTTGATGCCGGCGAAGGGCTTCTCGTGCAGCAGACAAACCAGACCGTGGCGGTCGGCCACCTTCTTCAGGAACTCCATGGTCAGCTGATTGTGGTCGCAGGTGCTGTTGGCGTCAGAGTAGACCTGGGCTACCTCGTGCTGGGCCGGGGCTACCTCGTTGTGCTCCGTCTTGGCGGGGACACCCACCTTCCACAGCTCCTGATCCAGCTCATGCATGAACTCCGCCACCCGGGGCTTGATGGCCCCGTAATAGTGGTCGTCCAGCTCCTGGCCCTTGGGGGGCTTGGCACCGAACAGAGTACGGCCGCACAGCACCAGATCCTCCCGGCGGCGGTACATCTCCTTATCGATGAGGAAGTATTCCTGCTCGGGGCCCACCTGTGCGGTGACGTGCTGGGCCTGGGTGTTGCCGAACAGCCGCAGAATGCGGATGCTCTGGGTGTCCAGCAGCTTCATGGACCGCAGCAGCGGCGTTTTCTTATCCAGAGTCTCGCCGCCGTAGGAGCAGAAGATGGTGGGGATATACAGGGTCTTATCCTTGACAAAGGCATAGGCAGTGGGGTCCCAGGCGGTGTAGCCCCGGGCCTCGAAGGTGGCCCGCAGGCCGCCGGAGGGGAAGCTGGAGGCGTCGGCCTCGCCACGGGACAGCTCCTTGCCGGACAGCTCCATCAGCACGCCGGTGGGGCCGTGGGGGGTGATGAAGCCGTCGTGCTTCTCGGCGGTGAATCCGGTCATGGGCTGGAACCAGTGGGTATAGTGAGTGGCGCCCTTCTCAATGGCCCAATCCTTCATGGCGGAGGCGATCTCGTCGGCGATGGAGCGATCCAAAGACGTTCCCTGCACCAGGCACTGCTGCCATGCGTTATAGACACGGGCGGGCAGACGCTGTCGCATTTGCTCCTGTGTGAACACCATGCTTCCGAACAGCTCAGGGATACTTGTGACTTTTTCGTTCATTGTAAGGCTCCTTTCGCCGCATTTGCGGTCTGTAGTTCTATCTTTCAGCGGGACACTCCCGCAGGAACAACATCAGATATACCGCGCCAGCGCCTCCATAACAACGGGGGTGACATACGCTTCGATGGCGGCCGCCGCCATCAGCAGGGGCGTGATATGCATCACCAGCAGCCGCGCCAGATTCAGTACTGCGGGGCCCACCAGCCCCTTCTCGTTGTGCCGCACATAGCGCACAATGGTCCGGCACAGGTACAGGCCGCCGGCCATGGCCATAAACAGCGCCGGCAGCTCGAAAACGCCGTGGGGCAGGGTCCCCGCGCCGTAATACCATAGAGGCAGGCCCTGCTGGACATAGTACGACGCAAAGCCGCCGAACATCATGGCGTTGATGCCCAGGGACACCGCAGGCAGGTACAGAAACGGGATGAACCCGTAGCCCACCGCCAGCAGACATGCCTGGAAATTGTTGAAGAACAGCTTCACGGCGCTGAAGTTTCCGTCGGCGTCCACGATGCCCCGGTCCGCGATCTGCTCCCGGAACAGATTCATGAGCCGCTCGATGGGGGCGGCGTTTGCCATGGTCACTGCATAGCTGACCACCATGACGGCGGCGAAGGCCAGCACCGTCATACCAAGGGCCCGGCCGAAGCCGTCCCGGTAAAAGCCGTGCAGCTGCCGCCGCTGCCGCGTCAGCCAGTTCAGCATGCCGTCAGCCTTCCAAGGCCCGACCGCAGACGGCGCAGCGTCTCGTCCCGGCCCAGAATGCGGCAGATCTCCACCGCGCCGCCGGGCGTCACCAGCTTGCCTGCCGCCGCAATGCGCACAGGCCACATGAGGGTGGCGTTCTTTACCTCCAGGGACGCGGCCAGCTCTACCAGCGTGTCGTGGATACTCTCGTCCGTCCACTCCGTCAGCGCCTCCAGGGCGGGAATGGCGGCCTGCAGCATCCGGGTGCATACCTGGGGATTGGTCTTGGATTTCTTATTGGTATAGAAGTCCACCGGATAATCCGGCAGCACGTCGAAGAAGTCTACCTTCTCGGGGATCTCCGTCAGCCGTTCGCACCGGGCCTGAAGCAGGGCGGCAATGGCTGCCGCATCATAGGCGGGATTCCGGACGGCCTGACGGATGTAAGGCTCCGCCACCTTGGCAAAGGCGGCGGGCTCCATACCGCGCAGATACACGGCATTGAAGTGGTCCAGCTTGGCCCGGTCAAAAATAGCCGGAGACTTGGAGATACCGGTGATGTCGAAGGCGCGGGTCAGGCCCTCCAGGTCGAAGATCTCCTGCTCCGCCATCTCCCCCTTGGGGCTCCAGCCCAGCAGGGCCACATAGTTGAGGATGGCCTCCGTCAGATAACCCTGAGCCTTCAGGTCCTCGTAGGAGGGGTCGCCGTGGCGCTTGGACATCTTGTTCTGGGCGTCCCGCATCACCGGGGAGCAGTGCACATAGGTGGGCACCTCCCAGCCGAAGGCGTGATACAGCAGATCATACTTAGGGGCGGAGGACAGATACTCGCTGCCCCGGACCACATGGGTGATGCCCATCAGGTGGTCGTCGATGACGTTGGCGAAGTTATAGGTAGGCAGACCGTCCCGCTTCATCAGCACCTGGTCGTCCAGGGTGCTGTTTTCCACGGTGATGTCGCCGAAAATGGCATCATGGAAGGTGGTGACGCCCTCCGCCGGAATGCGCTGACGGATGACATAGGGCTCGCCTGCGGCCACACGGCGCTCCGCCTCCTCCAGAGGCAGGTCGCGGCAGGGGTCCGCCGCCCGGTCAAACTCGCCGGAATCCTCCTCAGACTCCGTCTTTTCACAGAAGCAGTAATACGCGCCGCCCTTTTCCACCAGCAGCCGGGCATACTTTCCGTAGGTATCCCGCCGCTGGGACTGGATATACGGGGCCACAGGGCCGCCCACATCGGGGCCTTCGTCGTGAGTCAGGCCGCACTCGGCCATGGTGCGGTAGATCACGTCCACCGCGCCGTCCACATAGCGGCCCTGGTCCGTGTCCTCGATGCGGAGGATGAAATCCCCGCCGTGGGACCGGGCAATGAGCCAGGTATACAGCGCCGTGCGCAGGTTGCCCACATGCATATAGCCTGTGGGGGACGGGGCGAACCGGGTCCGGACCCGTCCATGGGGGATCTTGGCCTCCATCTGGTCAAAATAGGTCTTATCCAACGACATGCTTTCTTCCTCCCAAATTTAGATAACTAAACGGTTAAATCCAAAATACACTCATTTATTATATTTTGTTCCGAGAAAATGTCAATCATAAATTCCTGCATTTTCTCACAAATTAAAGGGGAAATACGGACTATTCCTTGCCTTTTTGCCCGGAAACGGCAAATATCGGCAGGCAGAGAAATTTCTTCAAAAAACACTTGCATTCTGCATTAAAAAGTGGTAATATTACAGTTGCCTTTGTGAAAAGGACTTTTGTACCAGAAAGAGGTGAACCAGAGCAATGAAGGAAGGAATCCATCCCAATTATCAGCAGACTACTATCAAATGCGCCTGCGGTAATGTAATTGAGACAGGTTCTACGAAGAAGAATATTCGCGTAGAAGTCTGCTCTAAGTGTCACCCCTTCTTCACCGGCAAGCAGAAGCTGGTGGATACCGGCGGACGTGTGGCCAAGTTCAACAAGCGCTTCGGCCTGGACAAGTAAAGACACTTTTTACAGGACCCGTACCATTTTTGGCTGCGGGTCCTTTACTTTTGCCGTCGGGTATACTATATTATCAGGTGAAAACCGGAAGCGAGGGCAAATATGGAACAAACGATCATACAAGAAAAAAAGCGCGACTATGCGGTGGTGGTGGGCCTGCGGTCCCCGGTGCTAGGCGATGACAGCGCCGACGAGGAGAGCCTGGCGGAGCTTGCCGCCCTGGTGGATACCGCCGGGGGTCAGGCTGTAGGCACCATCCTGCAAAGCCGGGACAAGCCGGACCCTCACAGCTTTATCGGCGAGGGCAAGGTGGAGGAGGTCCGCCGCATGGTCCAGGAGGAAAACGCCACCATGGTGATTTTCGACAACGACCTGTCGCCCTCCCAGCTGCGGGTGCTGACGGAGATGACCGGCGTGCAGGTGCTGGACCGCAGCGGCCTGATTCTGGACATCTTCGCCCAGCGGGCCCGCACCCGTGAGGGCCGCCTGCAGGTGGAGCTGGCCCAGTATCAGTATCTGCTGCCCCGGCTCATCGGCATGTGGACCCATCTGGAGCGCCAGGCCGGTACCAGCGGCAAGGGGCCCATCGGCTCCAAGGGCCCCGGCGAGACCCAGCTGGAGACGGACCGCCGCCATATCCACCGCAAGATCGACAAGCTCAAGGCGGAGCTGGAGGAGGTTCGCCGGGTCCGGGGTACTCAGCGCCAGCGCCGCATGAAAAACGAGATCCCCGTGGTGGCCATCGTGGGCTACACCAACGCCGGCAAGTCCACGCTGCTCAATGCCATCACCGGGGCCGGGATCCCCGCCAACAACCGCCTGTTTGATACCCTGGACACCACTACCCGCCTCCTGACCGTCAGCGACACCCTGGACGTGGTGATCTCCGACACCGTGGGCTTTATCCGCAAGCTGCCCCATCAGCTGGTGGAGGCCTTCAAGGCCACCCTGGAGGAGCTGGAATACGCCGACCTGCTGCTCCACGTCATCGACGTGTCCAATCCCCAGTGGCAGCAGCAGGCCGCCATTGTAGAGAGCCTGATCCGGGAGCTGAAGGCGGACCACATCCCCTGTCTGCGGGTATACAACAAGTGTGACCTGGCCTTTTCCGGTCAGCGTTCCGCCGGGGAGGACACCGTGTCCATCTCCGCCAAGACCGGCGAGGGGGTGCCGGAGCTGCTGGCGTGCATCGACAAAAAGCTGGACAAGGGTACCCGCCGGGTGACCCTGCACCTGCCCTATGACAAGGCCGGACTTCTGGACGGCCTGTACCGGGAGGCCAAGGTGGAGTCCGTGGAGTATGCTGCCTCCATCGACGTGGTGGCCGTGTGCCCGCCTAAGGTGCTGGGCCAGGTCAAGGACTATGTGGAGGGCTGGCGCGAGGAAAAGGAGGATTGGGAGCTATGACGCAGCTGGAAACCTCGCGGCTGATCCTGCGCCCGTGGTGCGGCAGCGACGCCCAGGCCCTGTACCGCTGGGCCAGGGACCCGGAGGTGGGCCCCTCCGCCGGTTGGGCGCCTCACACCTCCGTGGAAAACAGCCGGGAGATCATCCGCACCGTGCTGTCCGAGAAGGGCACCTTCGCGGTGCTGCTCAAGGGCGGCGACGGCGGTCCCATCGGCTCCGTGGGTGTGTTTCCCACGGCGATACCGGTGGGGAAGGGAGAGCCGGAGATCGGCTACTGGATTGCCCGGCCCTATTGGGGGCAGGGGCTTATTCCCGAGGCCGTGGAGGAGCTGCTGCGCTGGCAGTTTCAGGAGATGGGAGCCCAGCGCGTATGGTGCGCCCATTCCCCGGAAAATGAGAAGTCCCGGCGGGTGCAGGAGAAGTGCGGCTTCCGCCATGTCTGCGATACGCCGCCGTCGCCGTGGCCCGACGGAACGGAGCGCCCCGGCGTGTGCCAGGCCATCACAAGACAGGAGTGGGAGGTCCGCCATGGGGGATAAGATCTACGTTCCCTATCAGGAGGCGGAAAGCGAATTTGTGGAAAAGCGCTCCCGGTTCATTGGCCACATCTGGCCGGTGGACAGCGAGGACCAGGCCCAGGAGCTGATCCGCCGGGTGAAGAAGCAGCACTACGATGCCCGGCACAACTGCTGGTGCTATCTGCTGGGTGGCACTGTGGTCCGCTACAGCGACGACGGCGAGCCCCAGGGCACGGCGGGACAGCCCATGCTGGCGGTGCTTCAGCGGGAGAACGTCACCAACGCCGTATGCGTGGTGACCCGGTATTTCGGCGGCATCCTGCTGGGGGCCGGGGGCCTCACCCGAGCCTATGGAAAAAGCGCCCGGGATGCTTTGGCCGCTGCCGGGGTGGCTGCCATGGGGCGGTGGACCGCCGCCCGGTGTACCTGTCCCTATCCGCTGCTGGAGCGGGTGAAGCTGGAGGCTCAGGCCACCGGCGGCACCGTGGACGGCATCGACTACGGGGCGGAGGTCACCTTGAACCTGTCCCTGCCGGAGGACGCTCCAAAGCGGCTTCAGAACCGGCTTACGGAGTTGTCTGCCGGACGGCTGCGTCTGGAGCTGGGGGAGACCCAACTGCGCCCGGGGCCCCGGGAAGAAATATAGCAAGGAGATACGATATGGACGATAACGAAAAGAGGCTGGAAATTCTCCGCCGTACCAAAAAGCGCCGGAAGCAGCTGGATATCACCGTCATTCTGGCGGCGCTGGCCGTACTGTTCCTGATGGCCGGCATTTACCTGCACCAGGCGGTATACTATATTCTGTTCGCAGCAGCGCTGCTGTCGGCGGCGCTGCAGGTCTACGATCTGCGCCGCACCAAGCGCCAGCTGGAGGAGCAGGACCGCAGGGAGCAGGAGAAAAAATAATCATCACACCCGTACCCCGCAGCCGCTGACTGTGCGCTGCGGGGTACGGCCTGTTTTCACCCCCGGCTTGCAGATCGGGCCGCCGGAAGATCCGGTCGGCCGACATGATCATGGAAACAAGAAAAGGCGCAGCACTCAGCTACGCCCGGAACAGGCTGCAGTATGAATTTTGTGGGAAATAAAAATGCAGAGTGTCCATTACAGGATACTCAGATCCTATAAGGACACTCTGCATGAAAATAGAGACTTATTTTAATGCAAATACACACCTCTCCAACTTTTCGTTAAAAGGTGACGGAATCGTTAAATGGTGCACACTATACTGTCCCCTTGTGCTCAGTGAGCAACAATGACTATTTCAACTTTATCCTGATTTGCTCGAATACGCACGCTTCCTCCGATAGGAAAAGTAATCATTGGAAAAACATGGCCAAAATCTGCGCCAAATATCACAGGAATATGGGATGGAACCTTGTCCCGGATAATGTCTGTGATTGTCTCTACGGTTAAACCACAGCTATCATCAAAGCGTCCAAAAATAATACCCTTGATCGTATCTGCTCCCTCTACCTGCAAGAGCGATTCCAAATTACGGTCAAACTCATAACAGAAGTACTCACCCATAATGTTGTCATCTTCCAGGAATAATACCTTATCACTGATGTCGGGCATATATGGTGTACCTTGCAGTAGATTCAGCGTGCAGAGATTGCCGCCGATAATTGTTCCCTCGCAAACACCCTCTTGAATGGTATGATACTTCACAGCAGCTTCAGAGGGTACAACGGTAACAGGTTCATCCTTGATAACGCAATTCTCAAATGCTTGTCTTGTGTACTCAGTTTCTCTGTCAAATCCAAAAGTGCTGAAATGCGGCCCGTGGTATTTGACAAGGCCTGTCTTAGCATAAATTGCGTTGTGCAATGCAGTAATATCGGAATAACCACACAGAATTTTTGGATTTTTTGCAATCAGGTCATAATCAAGGTGACGCAGAAGCTGATTGGTATTAAACCCTCCAAGACAAGTTATGATCATCTTTACATGGGGGCACAAAATGCTTCGTGGATATCCTCCACACGGGATGCAATACTGGAGGAATGAAATTTACCTATCTCACAGCTGTTCTTAGAAAAAGTGAGATTAAATCCTTCTTTATGCCAGAAGTCCACCGCATGATGATGTGCAACATGCCATACTTCCGTTAAATTTCTTGATGGTGCAATGACTCTGATTTCATCGCCGGGCTTCAATTTGTTTGCAATCATGCGATTACCTCCTTGTATGAAATAAACTGGACACCAATCGTGATACTCACTGTATCAAAACTGGTGTCCAGTTATGGTCGGAGTGCGGGGATTTGAACCCCGGGCCTCTTGGTCCCGAACCAAGCGCGCTACCAACTGCGCTACACCCCGTCAGCCTATCCATTATACGTTTTTTTCCTACGGCTGTCAAGACTGAATTTTCACCAGCTGCGGATGATGTGTGCTGCGGGTTTGAACATTCCGGATGCAACGGTATGTCCGGTGGCCTTTTCGTTGCGGACAAAGGCAGCCTTATCCTCCGGCAGCACCTCGGCATACACAGCGTCCACGCCTACCTCCCGGGCCACTGCCTCGGCGGTCTTGCCATACCAGGCGCATATGTTCACGAAAGGTTTACAGGAATGGCGGCTGCATGTCTTGTGAAGCCTGGGAAAATCTGATGAATTCGTGCAGCAGAAGCACCAAAAAGAGGAGAAATCCTTCGATTTCTCCTCTTTTGCTATACACAACGGATTTACAGAGTCTCCTTGATCCGCGCCGCGATCTGGTCGGCGGTGAGACCATACTCCCGCAGGACCTCCAGGGCCTTGCCGGACTGGCCGAACTGATCGTTGATGCCGATCTTGCGGAACCTGCAGTTGACCTTGCCCATCAGCACATCGGCCACGGCATCGCCCAGGCCGCCGATAACGCTGTGTTCCTCCACAGTCACCACGTTGCCGCACTTCCGGGCCCAATGGCTGACGCAGTCGGCGTCGATGGGCTTGATGGTGTGGACATTGATCACGGCGATGTGGATGCCCTCAGCTTCCAGCAGCTTGGCAGCCTCCAGCGTCTCGCTGACCATCAGGCCGCAGGCGAACACGGCGGCATCCGTTCCTTCGCGCATAACGTTGGCCTTGCCGATCTCGAAGGGATAATCCTCCTCAAACACCGGGGAGGCCAGACGGCCCAGACGCATGTACAGGGGGCCCTGGAACTCTGCTGCGGCGAACACAGCCTTCCGTGCCTCGTTGGCGTCGGCGGGCACCACCACGGTCATGCCGGGGATCAGCCGCATCAGCCCGATGTCCTCAATGGCCTGGTGGCTGCCGCCGTCCTCACCCACGGACACACCGGCGTGGGAGCAGCAGATCTTCACGTTGAACCTGGGATAGGCGATGGAGTTGCGGATCTGTTCATAGGCCCGGCCTGCGCCGAACATAGCAAACGTAGAGCAGAAGGGAACCAGACCCATGGTGGACAGGCCCGCGCTGATATCCACCATATCTGCCTCAGCGATACCGCAGTCGAAGAAGCGCTCCGGATGCGCGGCCTTGAAATGCTTGGTCATGGTGGCGCCAGCCAGGTCTGCGTCCAGCACCACGACCTTGTCGTTGACGTTGCCCAGCTCGGCCAGAGCCTTGCCGTATGCCTCGCGGGTCGCGATTTTTTCACTCATGGTCTCAGTCCTCCAATTCCTTCAAAGCCTGCTGCCGCTGCTCCTGGTTGGGAGCCTTGCCGTGCCAGCCCACCTGGTTCTCCATAAAGGAGACGCCCTTGCCCTTGACGGTGTGTGCCAGGATACACTTGGGCACACCGGGAACGGCGGGTGCGCTGAGGGCCGCCTCAATGGTGTCCAGATCGTGGCCGTCGATCTCATGAACATCCAGGCCGAAGGCCCGCAGCTTGGCGGGCAGGTCGCCCAGAGACATGACCTCGTCATTGGTGCCGTCAATCTGCAGGCCGTTGTTGTCGATGATGATGGTCAGATTGTCCAGCTTATAGTGGGCAGCCGCCATGAAGGACTCCCAGATCTGGCCCTCCTGGCACTCGCCGTCGCCCAGCAGGGCATAGACCCTGCAATCCTTGTGCTGGAGCTTGGCGCCCAGCGCCATACCCACGGCGATGGAACAGCCCTGGCCCAGGGAGCCGGTGGCCGCGTCGATGCCGGGAACTTTTTTGCTGTCGGGGTGCCCCTGGAGGATGCTGTGCAGCTGACGGAAATTTTTAAACTCGTCCCGGCTGATGAAGCCCATCTCCGCCAGCACCGCGTAGTAGCAGGGAGCCGCATGGCCCTTGCTCAGCACGAAGCGGTCCCGATCCGGATCGTCGGGGCGCTTGGGGTCCACGTGCATGTGATTGAAAAACAGGCAAGTCATCAGATCCGCTGCGGACAAGGAACCACCGGGGTGGCCGCTGCCGGCATTGGCGGTCATGTTGATAATGTCCCGCCGGACCTGCTTGCTCATGCTGGAAAGCTCTGCCGTATTCATGAGAAACCTCCATATAAAGTATTTACCTGCGTTAGCGTATAGCATTCCGGGCAAAATGTCAATGGTCTGTCATAAAAAAACCCGCAAAAATTTGCGGAAAACGCCGCAAAAGGGGAGAGGGGGCCATAGCCCCCTCTCAGTCGTCCTTATCGCCTATTTTGCCTTTGATTTTCACGTGTGACAAGGGGTTTGCCCTTGCAGCCACCCGCAGCGCTTCATTGTCGATATGGGTATAGATTTCCGTGGTATTCAGGTGCTCGTGTCCCAACACCTCCTGCACCGCCCGCACATCCACGCCGTTTTGCAGCATCAGCGTGGCAGCGGTATGCCGAAGCTTATGAGAGGAGTACTGGGTGCTGTCCAGCCCCGCCTGAGACAGGTGTTTTTTCACCAGGGTATTCACCATAGACCGGCTGATTCGCTGGTTTCGCCCCGACAGAAACAGGGCGTCCCGATCCGGCCCGGTGATGGGCCGGCGCACCGCCAGATAATCCGCCAGCGTATCCTGACACGCCTGGTTCAGGTACACGATCCGCACCTTATCACCCTTACCCAGGACCCGCAGTGCGTCGTCGTGGATATCCGCCAGGTTCAGCCCGATCAGCTCCGAAATACGCAGCCCGCAGTTCAGAAACAGTGTCAGAATGCACAGATCCCGCTCCCGGTTTGGTCCATCCACCGACTCCAGCAGGGAAATGCTCTCATCCAGGGTCAGATACCGTGGCAGTGTTTTTTTCAGCTTGGGTGCATCGATATCCTTCACGGGATTGTGATCCAGTTTGTGCACTTTGTTGCATAAATACCCATAAAACGACCGTATTGTCGCCAGCTTTCGGGCCCGAGACGCGGGGCTGAGCCCCTTGGCGGACCGGTCGCTGTTGGGATGCAGCACCCGGTCCCGGCTCAGGTAAGCCATATAAGCGTAGACCTCCGACAGGGTCACGGCCCCTACAAAGGGCAGGTCCACATCCCGGATGTCCACAGCGTCCATGGGCTGCTCCTGCAGCGCCGGGTCCCGGGACCATTTCAGGTAGCGGAAAAAATTCCGCAGGTCCAGATAATACTCATCCACCGTCCGCTGGGAATGGGCCTTGATGGTCTCATGATATGACAGGAAATCCAACAGGATCTCCGGTGAATCTGTTCGATAGTCTGTGTTCATATGCTTTTTCCCATATACGATACGAGAAGGATCTGTGCTTGGATTCCATACGGGCACAAGGGATTCCGCGGAAAAGAATGACAGCCTGCTCTCGATTGAACAAAATTTTTATTTTGTTCAATCGCGTATACCCCTCACTCTACTTGCCCCACTGCTCCAGATACTGCTCCAGGCACACGCCTTTCTCATGGATCTCCTTGGCGTATTCCTTGCCGACATAGCGGTAATGCCACGGCTCATACACGATGCCCGTAATGTCCGTCTTGTCCGTGGGATACCGCAGGATGAATCCATACCGCCAGCTGTTTTCCAGCAGCCATTTCTGCACGCCAGTGTTCTCCTGATTGGTGTCCAGCAGCTGATAGCTGACGTCCACAATGTCCACCGCCAACCCCAGCTGATGCTCGCTGGTGCCCGGCACCGCCACCTGGCGCCCGGCTTTGGCCCTGGCGTCCTCCAGGCCGTATCCCTGGTCCATCCATTCCGATACCTTATTATTATAAAGCGTCTCCTGGAAATCCTGTGTCCGATAGGCGGAGCAGATCACCGGCGTCAGCCCTGCGTCGTAGCACCCGTCGATCATTTCCATCAGCGCGTCATAGCAGCGCTTGTCGATCTCCAGCCCGTTGGGCAGGGTCACCAGGTCCACAGACCAGTCCTCCGGCACCTGGTTCCGGGGGTTTACCAGGGTCAGAAGCTCCGGGATCGGCTCCGGAACCGGCTCCGGAGTAGGCTCCGGCTCCCGAGGCTTTTCCTGGGAAATCGGCGTGGTAGGCGTTTCGGCGGGCAGCACCTGGGGCTTTTTCCCCAGCTCCACGATCAGCACCACGGCCAGGATCAGCACGGCACACAGCGCCGGGATCAGCAGCCACCGCCGGCCGCTCCGTTTTCTTCCTGTCAGCCGCCTGGGCGCCTGTTTTTCGGTGGTATACATGAAAATATTCTCCTTTTCAGCTCCGCAGCGTGGGGGGATATGTTCCGTTTTCGTGAAGCCTTGCCAGCTCCCGGGCAACGGCCTGCCGGTCCTGGTGATACGTCATACCGAACCACCGGTCCGCCGAATGCAGCACGGACACGGACAGCCGTCCCTTTTTCAGCAGATCGCCCACCATGTTGGGCAGCAGGCACTCCGCCTTGATCTCCTCCGGCGGCAGCGCCCGCAGGAAGTCGTCCAAATATTCCTCCATCTGGTCGAAAATAGACGGCATAAAGCCCCAGAAGTTCATGGACACCGGCATATCTGCCGCCAGCTCCCGGCGCTGACCGTCGGCCACGTCGGCGATGGTGCCGTCGGGAAACAGCTGGATCTTCAGAGCCTCGTGAATACCTGTCAGATGGCCATCCTCCACGTGGCATACACCACGGGACACGGTACCGTGGGCGCTGACGGTGTTGCGCAGCAGATAACCCACCATGGTGGCCTTTCCCTGCTGCGGCAGGCGGCCCAGCTCCTGATAGATGGCCCGGTATGCATCCACGCCGTAATAGTCGTCGGCATTGATAACGCAGAAGGGCTCCTGGACGTAGGGCCGCGCGCACAGCACGGCGTGGATGGTGCCGAAGGGCTTGGTGCGCCCGGCAGGCACGGTATAGAACGCCGGCAGACTGGAATAGTCCTGCACGGCATAGCAGACCTCCACCGGCTCCCCGTCCCGGGCCGTCAGGCTGGCAATGCGGTCGCCGCACAGCGTGCGCATCAGGTCCACCATGTCGTCCTTGATGATGAATACGATCTTGGTGAAGCCTGCCCGAATAGCGTCGTGAATGGAGTATTCCATGAGGATTTCGCCGCCGGGGCCTACCCCGTCAACCTGTTTATTTCCGCCATAGCGGGAGCCCAGCCCAGCCGCCATGATGACAAGCGCTGCTTTCATGTGTGTTTCCTCCTCGTTTCGCCGGCCCCGCTGTTCCGCAGCGGGTGCGGTATCTTGCTCCTATCATACCACATTTTTTCTGCCGCTTCAACCGTTTTACCCTCCGGGACCCTATCCTCGCCCGGTAAATACAGGGAAATTCATAATTTTGTTACAAATAAGGATGGAAATTTGACGCCGCAGGATATATAATAGGAGACTGTTACCATGTAAATTACAATGGGTGTGCTTTGCGAAGCGGCGCACCGGCGACTTATCCCAACACAAAGGAGAAACGCTATGGCAACTGAAAACACCTCCCCCCGCCGCAGCGGGGCGGATTGGTTTGGTCTGGCCGCCTTCGCTGTGCTGCTGATCAGCAGCGCGGTGCTGGTGATTCGTCTGATCTCCACCCGGTTCCTGTCCACAGGCCATCTGCTGCTGGCCTCCGGCGCTCTGCTGGTGCTCAGCGGGCTTCATGGCTGGGTCCAGCTCCCCCGCCGGAACAAAACCGGCGGCAAGATCGTCTGCGGCGTCATCGCCCTGCTGCTGTCTGCCGCCATGATCTACGGCGCGGCGGCCCTGACCTCCGTGCAGCACGCCATTACTGACATCGCCGATAAATCTGCCGAAACCGACATTACCTGCGTCATCGTCAATGCCGATGACCCCGCCCGGAGCGTTGACGACATCAAGGGCTATCTGCTGGGTATTCTGGAGGACCGGGACACGGAGAATACCCAGTCCCTGCTCCAACAGCTTCAGGAGAAGCTGGGCTCGGCGAACCACACGGCCTACGCCTCCCCTGCCCTGCTGACGGACGCCCTGTATGACGATCAGGTGGGCGCCATTCTGCTGAACAAGGGCTACATTCCCCTGCTGGAGGAGCAGGAGGGCTACGCCGACTTTTCCGACCGCACCCGCATCCTGTATGAATACACCACCACCAAAGCCGTGGAGCCTACGCCTGCCGATGCCGATGCCCCGGTGGATGTGACCAGGGACCCCTTTGTGGTCTATTGCAGCGGCATCGACGCCCGCAGCAGCGACATCAGCATCACCAGCCGCAGCGACGTGAATATCCTGGCCGTGGTGAATCCCACCACCCGCCAGATCCTGCTGGTGAACACCCCCCGGGACTATTACCTGCCCCTGGCCCACAACGGCCAGCTGGACAAGCTGACCCACGCCGGGATCTACGGCACCGGCGAATCCATGCGGACCCTGGATAACCTGTACGGCACCCACACGTCCTTTTACATGCGTGTCAACTTCGCCGGGCTCACCCGGATCGTGGACGCTCTGGGCGGCGTAGACGTGTATTCCACAAAGGCCTTCTCCATGGGCGGCTACGATTTCACCGAGGGCGTGAATCACCTGAACGGTGAGGCGGCTCTGTGCTTCTCCCGTGAGCGCTATGCCTTTGCCGATGGCGACAATCAGCGGGGCAAAAACCAGATGGCCGTCATCCAGGCCATCATCAGCAAGGCGTCCTCCCCTGCCGTGCTGAAAAATTACCAGACGCTGCTGTCCTCCCTGTCCGACGCCTTTCTCACCAGCCTCAGCTACGACGACATCGCCGCCCTGGTGCAGATGCAGCTGAAGGATATGTCCGGCTGGCACGTTACCAGCTACGCCGTCTCCGGCTCCGGTGATACCTCGTATTGCTATGCTCTGGGCGATGCCGCCTGGGTCATGCGCCCCAATATGGACACCGTCAACACCGCCAAGGAGCTCATCCGCCAGGTCATGTCCGGCGAAACGCCTCAGCTCCCCTGAGCGGCACACGCAAAAAGATATAGAGATAAAACAAGGAGAAAACCCATGAGCAGACGTCGCAGAAATGCCTATTCATCCTACTATGGCTCCCGGGGTGGGAGCCGCGGCCTGGCCGACTGGTTCGGGCTGCTTGCCCTGCTGTGCATGCTGGTGTGCAGCGTGATCCTGCTGGTGCGGGTGCTTGGCGCCGGTGTGCTGACCACGGCGCTGACCGTTGTGCTGATTCTGGTGCTGGTGCTTCTCAACGGGCTGCATGCCTTTGTGCAGCTGCCGGTGCGCCGCAATGTGGCCGGAAAGCTCATCTGCGCCGTGGTGGCGCTGGTGCTGTCCGCCGCCATGATCTTCACCTCCACCGCCGCCGGCTCCCTTATGAAGTTCCTGTCCAATATCACCTCCGGCGGCTCTGCCAAGACCACCACCTGCGTGGTGGTCCGGGCCGATGACCCCGCCGAGACCGTCAACGATACCTTCGGCTATACCTACGGCATCCTGGAAACCCTGGACCGGGAAAACACCGACGCCGCCCTTTCCCATATTGAGGACGGCATGGGCCAGGTAAAGACCGCCAGCTTCGGCACCCTCACCCAGCTGGCCGACGCCCTGCTGAACCGGCAGGTGGACGCCGTCATCCTCAACAACAGCTACTTCTCCGTCCTCAAGGGCACGGAGGGATACCAGAGCTTCTCCAAGGACACCAAGGTCATTTACCGCTTTTCCATCGACAAGGCGGACCCCGAGCCCATTGCTCCCAACGCCAACATCTCCCGGGAGCCCTTTGTGGTGTATTGCAGCGGCACCGACGAACGGGTGGATTATATCCCCCTCAACAGCCGCAGCGATACCAATATTCTGGCTGTTGTGAACCCCTCCACCCACCAGATTCTGCTGGTCAGCACCCCCCGGGACTATTACCTGACCCTTCCCTCTTACGGGCAGAAGGATAAGCTCACCCACTTCGGCCTCTACGGCATCGAGGAGTCCATCAAGGGCCTGGAGCAGCTGTATAACGTGGACGTGAACTATTACGCCCGGGTCCACTTTGCCGGCCTGGTGGGCGTCATCGATGCCCTGGGCGGCATCGACGTCAATTCGGACGTGGCCTTCAACACTGTGGGCATGGAGGTGCCCGACGAGGACGGCAGCGGCAACTTCCACTTCGCCGCCTACTCCTTCCAGAAGGGCATGAATCACCTGGATGGCCGCCAGGCGCTGGCCTTTGCCCGTGAGCGGGACGCCTTCGACGATGGCGACATGCAGCGGGGCCGCAACCAGATGCTGGTAGTCCAGGGCATCGTCAATAAGGCGGCCTCCCCTGCCATTCTGAAAAGCTATCAGGATGTCCTGGCCGCCGCCTCCGACTCCATCGCCACCAATATGCCCAAGGAAGATATTATTTCCCTGGTAAAGATGCAGCTGCAGGACATGTCCGGCTGGAACATCACTACATACGGCCTTGCCGGTGAAAACAGCGCCGACTATTGCTACAGCCTGGGAAATGACGCCCGGTATGCCGTGGTCCTGCCCAATGAACAGATGGTCGCCACTGCCCAGGACCTGATCCAGCAGGTCCTCCGGGGCGAGACGCCCACCGTGAATACCTGACGAAGAAAGGACGAAACGCTTATGAACGAACAAGAACAGCCCCGCCGGAGACGGCGCAGGCTCTACCGTACCAGCGCCGATTGGTTCGGCCTGGCCACTGTGGCCCTGCTGATGATCTGCAGTCTGGTGCTGCTGGTGCAGCTGATGTCCACCAAGCTGCTGACGGATCTGTACCTCATCGTCATTGAGGTGGTCCTGCTGCTGATCAACGCAGGCCATGTCATCATCCAGCTGCCCATCCGCCGGGTCAAGACCAGTAAGGTAGTCTGCGGCCTGCTGGCGGTGCTGCTGTCCGGCCTGATGCTGTATGGCTCCGTGGCTGCCGCCTCCGGCAAAAGCGCCCTGCTGGCCATTGCGGGCCACACCCGGCAAAAGACCACCTCCTATGTAGTGGTCATGGACGACGACCCTGCCCGCAGCATCGGCGATACCGTGGGCTACACCTTCGGCATCCTCAGCGAGGACGCCGACATCAGCGCCGACAATACCCAGGCCCTGCTGGACGATATCAAGGACGGCCTGGGCGGCCGTGTGGATACCAGCACCTACACGGACCTGACCTCCCTGGCCGACGCCCTGTACGACGGCAACGCCGGGGCCATCATCCTCAACTCCAGCTATCTCACCACGCTGGACAGTCTGGAGGATTACAGCACCTTCTCCAAGGATACCCGCATCATCTATGAATTCAGCACCACCAAGGAGGTGGAGCCCATCAAGCCCAACGCCTCCATCACCTCCCAGCCCTTCATCGTCTATTGCAGCGGCATCGACGCCCGCAGCAGCGATATCAATATCCAGAGCCTCAGTGACGTGAACATTCTGGCGGTGATCCACCCCCGCACCCACCAGATCCTGCTGATCAATACCCCCCGGGATTATTATGTGCCCCTGGCCCGCAACGGACAGCGGGATAAGCTGACTCACGCCGGCATGTACGGCATCGACGAATCTGCCGCCGTGCTGGGAAACCTCTACGGGGTCAAGGCGGATTACTATGCCCGGGTGAATTTCGCGGGCCTGAAGAAGATCGTGGATGCCCTGGGCGGCGTGGATGTGAACTCTGAACACGAGTTCACCACCGTTGGCATGGAGGTGCCTGACGAAAACGGCGACGGCGTCCACATGGCGGGCTACACCTTCACTCAGGGCATCAACCACCTCAACGGAGAGCAGGCCCTGTGCTTCGCCCGGGAGCGCCACGCCTTCGGCGACGGCGATAATCAGCGGGGCCGCAACCAGATGGCCGTGATCCGCGCCATTGTGGACAAGGCCTCCTCCCCTGCTATCCTCAAGGGATATCAGAAGGTCCTGGACGCCGTGTCCTCCTCCTTCATCACCAGCCTGACCTACGAGGACATCAGCAGCCTGGTGCAGATGCAGCTGCGGGACAACGTCCATTGGAACATCACCAGCTATTCCGTCAGCGGCGAAGGCGGCATGGAGCCGTGCTATTCCGCCGGCAACGAGACCCTGTGGGTCATGTGGCCCAACGCCACCCAGATCAATACCGCCAAGAGCCTGATTCAGCAGGTTCTGAACGGCGAGACCCCTACCCTGCCCCAGGATTGACCACACTTCCCCATGCAAAACCCCATGCAGAATGCCCGGTGCTGCCGGGCATTTTGCAAGAGCTTGTCAAAAAGGGGCAGTGCCCTTTTTTGACAAGAGAGATTTCGCTCCGACCCGTGCGTTTCGGTGGGCTGTAAGCCCGCCGAAACGCACTCTGGCCGCGCAAAGAGAACAGAAAGAGAAAGAGGAGAACATCACCGTGCAAAAGAAAACCCTGGGGCATCTCTACGCCCTGTTTACCATTCTGGTCTGGGGCAGCTGCTTTGTGCTGACCAAGGTCATGCTGACGGCCTACACCCCCACCCAGATCATCCCCCTGCGGATGGGCCTTGCCTACCTGACCCTGTGGGCCCTGCGGCCCAGGACCCTGAAGCTCCCCTGGAAGGATGAGCTGATGTTCATCCTCATCGGCATCACCGGCGGCAGCGTCTACTTCTTCCTGCAAAATACCGCCGCCGCCCATACCTCCGCCGCCAACGTCAGTATTCTGGTATCCATGTCCCCTATTCTGACGGTGATCCTGGCGCAGCTGTTCTCCCGCAAGGGGGAAAAGCTGGGAAAGCTGGTGTATATCGGCGCGCTGGTAGCCATCGTTGGCGTGGTGCTGGTGGTGCTCAACGGCACCCTGTCCTTCCACCTGAGCCCCCTGGGCGACCTGCTGGCCCTGGCCGCTGCCCTGATGTGGGCTGTGTACTCCATCCTGGTGAAGAAATATACCGAGCGGTACGACAACTTCCTGGTGACCCGCCGGGTGTTCCTCTGGGCCTTCCTCACCTCCCTGCCCCTGGTGCTGCTGACGGACGGCATGCCCAGCCTGTCTCCCCTGTTTTCCCAGCCGAAAATTCTGGTTTCCTGGCTGTTTCTGGGCGTGTTCGGCAATGCGGTATGCTTCGCCATCTGGAACATTGCCTTCAAGCGTCTGGGCGTGGTGGTCACCAACAACTATCTGTACGCCTCCCCCTTTGTCACCGTGGTGGTGGGCTGGCTGCTGCTGGGCGAGAAGATCAGCTGGATGAGTATTCTGGGCGCGGTTCTCATTACCCTGGGCGTGATCTTTGCCAACAAAGACGGCAGCCAATCGTAACGCCATGGACATTCGCAGAGCAGCACCGGCGGATGTACCCGCCATTCTGGAGATTTTCCGCATCGCCAAGGCATACATGGCTGCCCACGGCAACGCCGGTCAGTGGGGCGGCGATTATCCCGGTCTGCCGGAGCTGCTGCCGGACATTGCCCGGGGCCACAGCTATGTCCTGACAGACGGCGGCGTCATCGTCGGCACATTTTCATTTATCATCGGTGACGAACCTACCTACCGGGTGCTGCTGAACGGCCATTGGCACGCGGACCGGCCCTACGGCACCATCCACCGCCTGGCCTCCAAGGGAACCGCCCACGGCGTGGCCCGGGCCTGTTTTTCCTTCTGCCTCGGCATCATGGACTATGTCCGCATCGACACCCATGAAAACAATCATACCATGCAGTCTGCCATCACCGGCTACGGTTTCCGTAAATGCGGCAATATCTATGCCTCCAACGGCACCCTGCGCACGGCGTATGATTTCATCCGGCCATAAGCGCTGCAAATAATCAAAACCTCCGGCAGATGCCGGAGGTTTTGATTATTTGCATTTATACGAACCATTCGTTTTCCGCCCGGCGGGTGTAAACGTCCCCCAGCTCGTGCTGGTGAAACAGGTATCCGGGATCGTCAAAATACTTGGCTCCGGCAGGGCACTTTTTTACGCAGGCGCAGCACTTGATGCAGATGCCATTGACCCGGGACACATCCGCCGGGTCAATGGAGCCCATAGGGCACAGCTCCGCGCACAGACCGCAGCCGCCGCACTTTGCCATGTCCGTTTTGGGTTTTACCTTCAGGATGCTGATGGGGTTTCCGTGGCGATCCCGCGGGGTGTAATAGGGGCGGATGGGTGTTTCCCCCCGGACGGCAACAGGCGTATTCTCTGTCCCGGCTTGTCCCGCTAATTTCCCGCAGATTTCCCGGGCAAAGGCGGGATGTCCCGCCATATCCCGATCGTCCGGACGGCCCGCGCCCAGGGTCCGGGAAAAGCTGTGCTCCCCCACGAAGGCCCCTGCCGCAATACAGCCGAAGCCGTCTGCCTGGAGCAGGTCCCGCAGCTCGATCAGCGCGTCATCATAGTTCCGGTTGCCAAACAGCACCACCGGCACCGCCAGCGCGCCTCCGCCCCGGACCTTTTCCCGCAGATACGGCAGCAGCACATTGGGCACCCGCCCGGCATACACCGGCGTTCCGAATACCACCAGATCCCTCTCGCAGAAGGAAAGCTCCTTCTGCCGGGCCTGGGGCCGGGTAAAGTCAAAGCTGCGGCAGGGCACGGAAAGCATCCGGGCCAGCTCTCCGGCAACGCTGCGCACCGTGCGCTCCGTGGTGCCGGTACCGCTGAAATAAACGGCCCAAACGGTTTTCGGCGTCATGGTTTTACCCCTTTTCCCTCTGATTTTTGGGTTTTACAGGCTGAAATCTTCCTCCTTCAGCCCGTCGGTGGACAACTGAGCCGGACGGGGCGGAACCCGCTTCAACGGGTCGTAGCGGAAGCGGAAGCAGTGGTTTTCCGCCGCCACGATGCCCTTTTTCATGCAGGCCACCTGCGTCTCATTGATGCGGACCCCCTGAGCGCAATAGGCGCAGCGGGGCTCGATATCCTTGCGGAACAGCATGAAACCGCCTCCTTACAGGGTGTCCAGCCGCACCTTGCCATCCTCTGCGGTGGCCCGCAGCTGGGTGATGGGGTGCTCGAAGCTGTCGATGATCTGAACCGCCATGGGGTCCTCCAGCTCCTTCTGGATGCAGCGGCGCAGATTCCGGGCGCCGTAGGCCGCAGAATAGGAGGATTTCACCAGATGCTCCACCAGCGCGTCGTCATAGGTGAAGGTGTACCCCTTCTCCCGCAGGGAATCCCGCAGCTCATCCAGCATGATCCGGGCGATGGCGGCAAAATTCTCCTCCGTCAGCTGGTGGAAATAGACGATCTCGTCCACGCGGTTGATAAATTCCGGACGCAGAAATTCCCGCAGAGCCTTCATGGTGCGCTCACGGCCCTGGTTGTCGGCGCTGCGGCCAAAGCCCACGGAACCGGCGGCCCTGTCGGACCCGGCGTTGGACGTCATGACGATGACGGTGTTTTCAAAATTCACCTTGCGGCCATGGGCATCGGTGATCTCGCCGTCGTCCAGAATTTGCAGCAGGATGTTCAGCACATCCGGATGGGCCTTTTCGATCTCGTCGAACAGAATGACAGAATAGGGCTTCCGGCGGATCTTCTCCGTCAGCTGGCCTGCCTCGTCATAGCCCACATAGCCCGGAGGCGAGCCCACCAGACGGGAAACAGAGTGCTTTTCCATGAACTCGGACATATCCAGGCGAATCAGCGCATCCGGGGTGTTGAACAGGTCGGCGGCCAGCTGCTTTACCAGCTCCGTCTTGCCCACGCCGGTGCTGCCCACGAAAATAAAGCTGACGGGCTTGTGCTTGGGGGAAATACCCACCCGGCTGCGGCGGATGGCGGCGGACACGGCGGAAACCGCCTCGTCCTGGCCCACGATATGCTGCTTCAGACGCTCCTCCAGCTGGGACAGGCGGCGGAACTCCTCCTCTTTGATCTTGCTGGCAGGAATCTTGGTCCACATCTCAATGACCCGGGCAATATTGTCCATGGTCAGCTGAGGCGTACCCTTGGCCTCCAGGGCAGACAGTTCCTGCTGCAGCCGCAGCTCCTGGCTGCGGAGCTCGGCAATGCGGGCATAGCGGGCGTCCAGTTCCTCCTGGGACAGCTCCTGCCCCTCCGGCGGCTGGGCAGACATCAGAGTCTCCCGCTCGAAGGTGACGTTCTCCAGGTCCCGCTTGACCTCCATGCGGCGGTTGATGTCCGGGTCGTGGAGGTTCATATCGGAGCAGGCCTCGTCGATAAGGTCAATGGCCTTATCCGGCAGGAACCGGTCGGTGATATAACGCTCGGACAGCGCAACCGCCTGGCGCAGCACCCCCTGGGGGATGGAAACGCCGTGATACGCCTCGTAGTAGTGGGCGATGCCCTGGAGGATCTTCAGCGTATCCTCCAGGCTGGGCTCGTTGACGGTGACCGGCTGGAAGCGGCGCTCCAGGGCGGTGTCCTTTTCAATGTGCTTGCGGTATTCGTTGAAGGTGGTGGCGCCGATGACCTGGATCTCGCCCCGGGACAGGGCAGGCTTGAGGATATTGGCGGCGTTCATGCTGCCCTCGGCGTCTCCGGCCCCAACAATGTTGTGGACCTCGTCGATGACCAGGATGATATTTCCCAGCTTACGGATCTCCTCGATAAGGCCCTTCATACGGCTTTCAAACTGGCCCCGGAACTGGGTCCCGGCTACCAGCGCCGTCAGGTCCAGCAGGTATACCTGCTTATCCCGCAGCTTGAAGGGCACGTCGCCGGCCACAATGCGCTGGGCCAGACCCTCGGCAATGGCCGTCTTGCCCACGCCGGGTTCGCCGATGAGGCAGGGGTTGTTCTTCTGGCGGCGGTTCAGAATCTGCACCACACGCTGGATCTCCTCCTCCCGGCCGATGACCGCGTCCAGCTTGCCGTCCCGGGCCCGCTGGCTGAGATTGATGCAGTAGCTGTCCAGATACTTGTGCTTTTTGTCGGCCTTGCGGCCCTTGGGAGTCTCCTCCCGGCCGGAGGGCGCGTCGGACTTCTCCGCCGGGGGGTTGCTGCTTCCGAACAGGCGGTTCAAAAACGGGAAGGTGGCGGTCTTGCCGCTTTCCTCATCATCGTCACCGTCGTCGTCCTGGGCCTCGGTCATGTCGCTGAGCTCCTCTGCGCCGCCGAAGGCCTGCATCATCTCGTTGTTGATGTTCTCCAGATCCTCCGGGGAGATGCCCATTTTCTTCATCATCTCCTCCACCTGGGGCAGGCCCAGCTGGGCGGCGCATTTCAGGCACAGGCCCTCGTTGACCATCTCGCCCTTTTCATTCTGCCGGGAAATAAAGACCACGGCCACATTTTTCTTACATTTGGAACAAAGAGTCGGTTGCATGGTTTTCCTCCGTTATGCGGGTAAATTGGTCACAGCGTCGCCAGGAGCCCCAGCGGCGTGTGGGTTGCAAAGAATTTCAGCAGGGTGGTCCTTTCCACCAGCTCCGGGGTGATGAGCCATCCAAAGCGCTGCATGGCCCATACGACCACAAACAGCGTAAGGCCGCCGCACACCAGACCCAGGGCCGCTCCGCCCAAGCCGTTGGCGGTGCTGACCAGGGGGAGCCTGGTGACAATGGCATTCAGCGGCTTCATCAAAAGCCACAGCAGCACCAGCAGAATCAGGAACACCACCACATACACCGCCGTCCCCGCCACGGAACGGGCGATGCTCTGGGCCACAGCCCGGATGAGGGTCTCGCCGGTTTGCTGCACCCGCTGGTGAACGGCATCCAGCATCTTCTGGAGGCCGCTGCCCCGGAAGCTGAATGCCTGGAGCATCTGTCCGGCGTCGGCGGCGTGGCTCTCCTCCAGCTTCCGCTCCACCCGCTGGGTGACCCGGGGCTCGATCCACTGGGCCACAGGCTCCGCCAGGTGGTCGGCGGCCCAGGAGGCGCCCCACAGGGCCACCAGAACAATCAAGAGGCCCGCCAGGCTTTTCAGCAGGCCACGCCTGGCGCCCAGCCAGGCGGCGGCCACCAGCGCGGCCAGCACCAGAATATCGGCAAACAGGGACATAGGCATTTCTCCTTTCGGGGTCAGGGCAGGAACACGCTGGCGGCAGCGGAGCCGGCCAGCACCGCAGAGCCGTCGCTGCGCATGAGGACATCCCCGGCGCTGCTGACGCCCTGAAGCGTGGCGTATTCCTTGAGGTTCTTGTTATAAATCACCAGCCGGTCGGCAAACAACACCGCCACATACCGGCCGGAGGCGGACATGCTCAGCACATCGCCATCCAGGTCCAGGGAGCCCAGCTCCTTGCCGTCGCCGTTCACCGTTACCAGCCGCAGCTGGCTGCCCACCTTATAGCGGCCCAGCAGCACGGCGGCATAGCCGTCGCCTCCCAGGCTGCACCGGCGCAGCACGCCGCCGTCATAGCTGTAGGACGCGGCGGCGCGGCCCTTCCGGTCGATGAAGTGGAGGCCATCCTCCGCCACGGCGCAGTAGCGTTTTCCCACAAGGCCCAGGTCGTACACCGCTACACCTGCCAGATCGCAGGAGGCATAGGGGTCCTGGCGGTTCAGCTTGTAGAGAACCACACTGCTGGTGAAGGCGCCCTGGGACTGGCCCATGGTGACGGCGGCCATCTCCTGACCGTCTCCGGACACGGAGGCAGTCATCAGGAAGCTGTCGGCAGAATGAAAGGCAAACTCCTTTACACCATCCTCGTCGTACACCTCCACCGCGGCCTTATAACCCCGCTCGTTGATGGTGACGGCCAGGCGGCCCTCCTGGGTGAGGGTGACGGACAAAATCTCGCCGCCGCAGGTGATCCTGCGGACAAGGCCATGGGCATTGAGCACATAGACGTCGGTGCCGCCGATGTCATAGGCGGCAGCAGTGCCTTGATTTTGCGCTACTGTACAGGAAGTCCACTTTACAGTCTCATTACACACCACCTGGCCGTTTTCCTGCATCACCAGCAGCTGACTGTTGGTGACGATGGCCAGACTGCCGTCCAGTGAGGCGAAGCAGCTGGTGCGGTCGGCGGCATAGTGGTACAGCTGGGCGCAGCCCGTCTCATCTTTTTTTGCCCGGGCATAGGTGATGCTGCGGCGCAGGCCGTCAAAGGCGGTGGTATCCGTCAATGAGGCCACCAGCAGCACCGCCGCCAGCACTGCGGCGGTCACGGCAAACCATACGGGCTTCCAGTTCAGCTTCTTCCGCTTCTGTACCCGGCGGGGGGCATCCTCCTGGGGGTTGCCGCGGTCAAATTCCATCTGGTCCATTGAGTCTTTCATCTTCATACCACACCCTCGTCAGGTACAGACCTCCCGGCGGGGCAGTGGGCCCGGCCAGAGTACGGTTGCCGCTGTCCAGGATGGCGGGGATCTCCTCCGGCGTCAGCTTCCCCTCTGCCGCATAGAGCACCGTGCCGGTAATGGCCCGTACCATATTATACAAAAAGCCGTTGGCGCAGACCTTCAATTCCAAAAGGTCCCCCTGCCGCCGGACCCGGCAATAGTAGATGGTGCGGACGGTGCTGCGGACGTTGGTGCCCACGCTGCGCACGGCGGCGAAATCGTGGGTCCCCTCGAACATCCGGGCAGCACGGTCCATGACCTCCTCGTCCAGGCGCTTGGGGTAAAAATACGCTCTGTTTACGTAAAACGGGTTCTTTACCCGGGAATTGTAAATGCGATAGGTGTACTCCTTTTTGATGCAGGAGCCAATGGCGTTGAAATCCTCCGCCACCTCATAGGCCGCCTTCACCACGATGTCCTCGGGAATATGGGTGTTCACGGCGAAGGGCAGCCGGTCCACAGGAATGCGGGAATCGGTGCGGAAATTGGCCACATAATGCTCGGCGTGGACCCCGGCATCGGTGCGTCCGCAGCCGGTGCACTTGATGGGCTGGCCGCACACCATGGACAGGCCCCGTTCCAGGGTCTGGGCCACGGTGGTCTCGGTTTTCTGCACCTGCCACCCGTGGTAGGCGGTGCCGTTGTACATCAGGATCAGGGCGATGTTGCGCATAACGTACCTCTCAGATTCCCAGCCGACCCAGGGCGATGATCCCGGCCGTCAAGGCGATGAAGCCCAACAGCACCCAAATGTCGGCGGCGCGATACCGAAGCACATGGAGGGCGGTGCGGCCCTGGCCGCCGTGGTAGCAGCGGCACTCCATGGCCGTGGCCAGCTCGTCGGCCCGGCGGAAGGCGCTGATGAACAGGGGCACCAGAATGGGCACCAGGGCCCGGGCCCGCTGGAAGATATTGCCGGATTCAAAGTCCGCGCCCCGGGCCTTCTGGGCGGACATGATCTTGTCCGTCTCCTCAATCAGCGTGGGGATGAACCGCAGGGCAATGGACATCATCATGGCCAGCTCATGGATGGGCAGGCGCAGCTTTTTCAGCGGCGACAGCAGACTCTCCAGCCCGTCCGTCAGGGAGATGGGGCTGGTGGTATAGGTCAGCAGGAAGGTGCCCATGATGAGCATCACAATGCGCAGGATCATGTAGATGGCGGAGCGCAGACCCTCCTGGGTGATATGGCTCAGCAGCCAGCCGGTTCCCAAGGGCGTGCCGCTGGTGAAAAACAGGTTCATAATGGCCGTGAAGGCCACGATGATGTAAATGGGCTTCAGGCCCCGGGTCAGTGACCGGAAGGGCACCCGGGACACCAGAATGCACAGAACCAGCACCGCCATGACCATGGCGTAGGTTACCACGCCCTTGGCGTTGAACAGAGCCACGATATACAGGATCACCGCAATGAGCTTGGTGCGGGGGTCCAGCCGGTGGATAAACGTATCGCCGGGGAAAAACTGGCCCAGGGTAATATCCTTCAGCATACGCCCGCCTCCCCTCTGACGGAGAGCAGCGCCTGCTCCAGCTCGTCCACGGTGTAGACCGCCGTGTCGATCTCCAGGCCCATCCGGCGCAGAGCCAGGGCAATCTTGGTGGCCTGGGGCACGTCCAGGCCCACGTCCTCCAGATCGTCGGCCCGCCGGAATACCTGCCGGGGCGTGCCGTCCATATACACATGGCTGCCCCGCAGCACCAGGATGCGGTCCACGTTGCAGGCGATCTCCTCCATGCTGTGGCTCACCAGAATGACGGTGGTGCCGCGCTTTTGGTGATAGGCCCGGATCTGGGCAAGAATGGCCTCCCGGCCCCGGGGGTCCAGCCCCGCCGTGGGCTCGTCCAGGATCAGGACCTTGGGCTCCATGGCGATGACCCCGGCGATGGCTACCCGGCGCTTCTGGCCGCCGGACAGGTCAAAGGGCGACTTGTCCAGCTGGTCCTCCGTCAAACCCACCAGGGCGGCGGATTCCCGGACCCGGCGGTCGATTTCCTCCTTGGAAAGGCCCATGTTGCCCGGGCCGAAGGCAATATCCTTGTACACCGTTTCCTCAAACAGCTGGTACTCCGGGTACTGGAACACCAGGCCCACCTGAAAGCGGACCTGACGAATTTTCTTGGGCTCGGCCCAGATATCCTTCCCGTCCAGCAGGACGCGGCCCTGGGTGGGACGCAGCAGCCCGTTGAGATGCTGGATCAGGGTGGACTTTCCGGAGCCGGTGTGTCCGATGATGCCCAGAAACTCCCCGGGCATCACGTCTATGCTGACATCCTCCACCGCGCTGCGCTGGAACGGGGTCCCGGCGCTGTAGGTGTGGGTCAGGTGCTCTACTCGAATGATCGGTTCCAACTTCGTTTACTTCCCTTCCGCGCCATGGAGCGCCTGGAATATGGCGCGGGCACACTCGTCAACGGTAATGGCCGTCAGGGGCAGGGACATGCCGTGCCCGTTCAGCCGGTGCAGCAGCTCCACCGTGTCCGGGGCCGCCAGGCCCAGGGAGCGAAGCTCCTCCACCCGGGAGAAAATGTCCCGGGGCGTGCCGTCCATGGCCACCACGCCGTCGTTCATCACGATGACCCGGTCGGCGTCCTCGGCCTCGGACATATGGTGGGTGATGTGAACCACGGTGATGCCCCGCTGGCGGTTCAGCCGGTGGACGGTGTCCAGCAACTCCCGACGTCCGGCAGGGTCCAGCATGGCCGTGGCCTCGTCCAGCACGATGCATTCCGGCTCCATGGCGATGACCCCGGCGATGGCCACCCGCTGCTTCTGTCCGCCGGACAGCAGGTGCGGCGCATGGCGGGCGAACTCCGTCATGCCCACCGCCGCCAGGGCGTCGTCCACCCGGCGGCGAATTTCTGCCGTGGGGACACCCAGATTCTCCGGGGCAAAGGCCACATCCTCCTCCACCACGTTGGCCACGATCTGGTTGTCGGGATTCTGGAACACCATGCCCACCCGGCGGCGGATCTCCAGCAGAAGGTCCTCGTCCTGGGTGTTCATGCCCTCTACATATACCGCGCCGCCGGAGGGCAGCAGCACGGCGTTGAAATGCTTGGCAAGGGTGGATTTGCCGGAACCGTTGTGGCCCAGCACCACCACAAAGCTGCCCTTTTCGATGGACAGGGTCACATCCTCCAGGGCTGTGGTCCGACGCTGGCCCTCCTCCACCGGGTAGGAGAAGGAGAGTGCGTCGGTTTGGATCATTGCTTGCATTGGCTTTCTCTTTTCTGCGATATTTTTACTTGCTCATCCAGCGGCCCGTGGCGCCGCAGGGCAGCGCCATGCCGGAATCCGTACATGGCAGGCCCAGCTCGTCCCAGGTGACCCGGCCGCCAAAGCGCCGCCCCACCAGCATTTGCAGGATATAGCCCAGCACCGACGGGGCCAGCCCCGTGGTATAGGAGTTCAGGATCACGAACAGGGGCTTGTCCGACAGCACCCGGGCGCACAGCTTCACGAAGGGATAGAGATTCTCCTCCAGCTTCCACACCTCGCCGCCGGGTCCCCGCCCGTAGCTGGGCGGGTCCATGATGATGGCGTCGTAGGTTTTGCCCCGGCGGATCTCCCGCTCCACGAACTTGGCGCAGTCGTCCACGATCCAGCGGATGGGAGCGTCCTGGAGTCCGGAGACCCGGGCGTTCTCCTTGGCCCAGGCCACCATGCCCTTGGCGGCATCCACATGGCAGACGCTGGCTCCGGCGGCGGCGCAGGCCACCGTGGCCCCGCCGGTATAGGCGAACAGGTTCAGCACCCGGATGGGGCGTCCCGCCTGGCGGATCTGCTCCATGGCGAAGTCCCAGTTGGCAGCCTGCTCCGGAAACAGCCCTGTGTGCTTGAAGTTCATGGGCTTCACCTGGAACCGCAGGCTTTTATAGGAGATGGGCCAGCTTTCCGGCAGCTTGTTCTTGTCCCAGTGACCGCCGCCGGTGCTGGAGCGGCTGTACCGGGCGTTGGCCGTGCGCCAGCCGCGGTTTTTCCGGTCCGACTCCCAGATGGCCTGGGGGTCCGGCCGCACCAGGATCTGGTCGCCCCAGCGCTCCAGCTTTTCCCCGCCGCCGCAGTCCAGCAGCTCATAATCCTTCCAGCCATCCGCGATCCACATAATGGGTATACCTCCGCACATTAAATCAGTTTATTATACAATATCCCGGCCCCCAGCGTCAAGTGCGGCTTTGACATTCGGGGCGACAGTGTTTTGCCGGACAAAAAAAGGAGCCGCCCGCCTATGCGGGCAACTCCCTTTTTACAATTTACGGAATCAGCGCTCAGCCGTTCTCACGCATCTTGGCGAAGCAGTCGCTGCAATAAACAGGACGGTCGCTCTTGGGCTCGAAGGGCACACGGGCCTCGCCGCCGCAGGCAGCGCAGGTAGCCGTGAAGAACTCCCGGGGGCCGCGGGCGGCGTTCTTGCGAGCGTCGCGGCAAGCCTTGCAGCGCTGGGGCTCGTTCTGGAAGCCGCGCTCAGCATAGAACTCCTGCTCACCGGCGGTGAACACGAACTCCTTACCGCACTCCTTGCAAACCAAAGTCTTGTCTTCGTACATGATTTTACCCTCTCTTTGAGATGAAATATATTGCGTTCAGCTGTTGCTGATATCGCCGGATGAAAGCTGCCGCGCCACTTTGCGGCGGATCCGCTGCACGGCGTTGTCCACCGATTTGATGGGCCTGCCAACAGTTTCCGCGATCTCACAGTATGCGAGACCGTCTAAAAATAACCCTAAAATCTTTTCCTCGAAAGCGGACAACTGTTTGCGGGTATTCTCCAGCAGACTGGCAGCCTTTTCTCTGTCGATCAACAACAGCTCGGGATCGACCTGTGCGAAGGTGGGACTTGCGTTCAGAAGCGAGGAATTCAAGGGGACGGATTGATTGAGCGGTGCGTTTTTCTGGCTGGCGTCGCGCTTGAGCGCGGAACACACCTGTTGATGGATGCATAGACCCGCAAAGGGACGAAACAGAGAAGAACGGGCGGGGTCAAACTCCCGCATGGCCTTGATGAGGCCAAACATTCCTTCCTGCATCAGGTCCTCAGTGTCGCCGCCGATGAGAAAATACGGACGGGCACAGGCACGAACCAGCCAATGATACCGGGTGGCCAAAACATCCTCCGCCTGACGCCGGCCCGCACGACCCAGAGCACAAAGCTCTTCATCGGACAGGCTTTCTAATTGGTCATAACGAAGTCCAGTATCCAAAACCATAGACATTATACCTTTTCACTAAATAATTTGTCAAGACTTCTGGGGAAATTTGTGTATCCTGTGATGAAAATCACAGTTTTTTTATGAAATCAGCCAAAACAGAGGCCACTTGATGGGCGATTTCCGTGGTTTTCGCCTCTACCATGACCCGAATCAGGGCCTCGGTGCCGGAGGGACGGATGAGAATGCGGCCCTGGCCGTTCAGCTTTTCCTCCCAGCGGCGGGTCTCCTGCCGGAGACCTTCGTCGGCCATGATGCGCTCCTTGACACCGGGAGTGTGGGGCACATCCACGTTGATGAGCTCCTGGGGATACTGGGGGCAGCGGGCAGCCAGCCGGGAGGCCGGAACGCCGCTGCGGCGCAGAGTCTGCAGGAACTGCAGGGCCGTCAGCTCACCGTCGCCGGTGGTGGCATATTCCCGGAAAATGGTGTGGCCCGACTGTTCGCCGCCGATGGCAAAGCCGTCGGCGAGCATCTTCTCCAGCACATGGCGGTCGCCCACGGCGGTGCAGACCAGGTCCAGGCCGTTCTCCCGGCAATATTCGTGCAGACCCAGGTTGGACATCACTGTGGCAACAACGGTGTTGCCGGAGAGCTTCCCCTGACGCTTCAGCTCGGAGGCGCACACGGCCATGACCTTGTCGCCGTCGATGGTCTGGCCTTTTTCGTCCACCAGCAGGCAGCGGTCGGCGTCGCCGTCGAAGGCAATGCCCAGATCATAGCCGCCGGAGACGACGCCCTGAGCCAGGGACTCCAGGTGGGTAGAGCCGCAGCCGTTGTTGATATTGACGCCGTCGGGCTCCGTATGGATGAAGTCGGCGTGGAGGGGCAGCGCACGGAACAGGTCCGGGGCCGTGGCGCTGGCGGCGCCGTTGGCGCAGTCCACCAGCACCCGCAGGCCGGTAAGATCGCAGTCGATGCTGCCCAGCAGGTGCCGGATATAGGCGCTTTGCAGGGCGTGCATGCCGTGGTGACGGCGGCCCACCGTGCTGTCCACAGCAGGCTGGAGCCGGACATGATCCAGGATCAGACGCTCCACCTGCTCCTCCATCTCGTCGGACAGCTTGTAGCCCTGCCCGTTAAAGACCTTGATGCCGTTATAGGCATAGGGGTTGTGGGAGGCGGAGATGACAATGCCGGCATCGGCGCGCTGCTGCACCGTCAGGAAAGCCACCGCCGGGGTGGGAATGGTGCCCAGAGGCATCACGTCGCCGCCGACGGAGCAGATACCGGCCATGAGAGCCGCCTCCAGCATGTCGGAGGAAATGCGGGTGTCCTTACCGATGGTAACCAGCGGGCGGCTGCCCTTCTTTTCCGTCAGGACAGCAGCTACCGCCTGCCCAACGTGAAATGCCAGCTCTGCCGTCAGAGTCTGCCCCGCAATGCCGCGGATGCCGTCGGTGCCAAAGAGTTTTCCCATATTCCAATTCTCCTATTCGTTAGATTTCCAGCTGTTCCTGCCCCACGAAGTCCATGTGCAGGTGCTCGTATGCCTTACGGGTGACGCAGCGGCCCCGGGGGGTGCGGGTCAGAAAGCCCAGCTGCATCAGATACGGCTCGTACACGTCCTCCAGAGTCACGGATTCCTCGCCGATGGTGGCGGCCAGGGTGTCCAGTCCCACAGGGCCGCCGCCGTAGTTCTCAATGATGGCCCGGAGCATCCGGCGGTCCACCGGGTCCAGACCCAGATAGTCGATCTCCAGGGCCTGGAGGGCGTGGTCCGCCATGCTGCGGGTAATGGTGCCGTCGCCCTTCACCTGGGCAAAGTCCCGGACCCGCCGCAGCATCCGATTGGCGATGCGGGGCGTGCCCCGGGACCGGCGGGCGATCTCCATGGCGCCCTCCGGCTGGATGGGAACACCCAGGATACCGGCGCTGCGGGTGACGATCAGGGCCAGCTCCTCCGGCGTGTACAGCTCCAGCCGCAGGGTAACACCGAAGCGGTCCCGCAGGGGGGCGGACAGCTGTCCGGCCCGGGTGGTGGCCCCGATGAGGGTGAATTTCGGCAGGTCCAGCCGGATGGAGTTGGCCGACGGGCCCTTGCCGATGATGATGTCGATGGCGTAATCCTCCATGGCCGGGTATAGGATCTCCTCCACGGAGCGGTTCAGCCGGTGGATCTCGTCCACAAACAGAATGTCGTTTTCACTGAGATTGGTCAGCAGCGCCGCCAGGTCCCCGGGCTTTTCAATGGCGGGGCCGGAGGTGATGCGGATGTTCACCCCCATCTCGGCGGCGATGATGCCTGCCAGTGTGGTCTTGCCCAGGCCCGGAGGGCCATGGAGCAGCACATGGTCCAGAGGCTCCGTCCGGCGGCGGGCCGCCTCGATGAAGATGGACAGGTTCTCCTTGGCCTTCTGCTGGCCGATGTACTCCCGCAGGGTGTGGGGCCGCAGGGACAGCTCGCCGCTGTCCTCCGGCAGGAAGCTCTTGGATACAAGAGGCTCCTCGTAGATGTCCGTTCCAAAGTCAATGCTCATGCATCCGCCTCCTTACCGCACCATTTTTTTCAGAGCCTGACGGATGATCTCCTCCAGGGGCAGGGCGTCCATGTCGATGCCCTTCAGGGCCAGGCCGATCTCCTGAGAGCCGTAGCCCAGCACCGCCAGCGCGGCGGCGGCCTCGCCGCCCTTGTCGCCGGGAAGGACCACGGGAATCGCGCCGCCGCTCTGGGCGGAGAAGCTGCTCTGATCCTTGGCCAGCTTGTCCTTCAGCTCCAGAATGATGCGCTGGGCGATCTTTTTTCCGATGCCCGGGGCGGCGGTCAGGGTCTTTTCGTCGCCGGTAACGATGGACAGGGCCAGATTCTGGGGCGACGTGGACGACAGCACCGCCAGCGCCGCCTTGGGGCCTACGCCGGAGACACCGATGAGCATCTTGAAGCTATTGAGTTCCGCCTGGGAGGAAAAGCCATACAGCTCGAAAATTTCCTCCCGGACATGAAGATAGGTATACAGCTTGGCGCGCTCACCCTTTTTCAGCTGGGACAGGGTATAGTTGGTGGTGGCGCAGGCATAGCCCACGCCGCCGCAGTCGATGACGGCCAGATTGGGGCCGGTTTCGGCCACGGTGCCGTTTACATAGTAAAACATATCAGACGGTCTCCTTTACATCCGGGTCCTTCTGCCGCAGGAGGCTGGTGGCGCTGCGGGCGCGGCACATGGCGATGGCCAGCGCATCGGCGGCGTCGTCGGGCCGGGGAATGGACTTGAGCTTCAAAAGCCGCCGGGTCATGTCCATGACCTGGTGCTTGTCGGCCAGACCATAGCCCACTACCGCCTGCTTGATCTGCATGGGGGTGTATTCATATACCGGCAGGTGCATCCGCTGGGCGGTATACAGGATAACGCCCCGGGCGTGGGCCACGGCGATGCCGGTGGTGATGTTCTTGCTGAAAAACAGCTCCTCGATGGACATTTCGTCGGGCCGGAACCGGTTGATGAGCGTCTCCATATCCTGGGCGATCTGCACCAGACGGGCAGCCAGCGGCTGGCCCGCCGGCGTGGTAATGGCCCCGTATTGAATCATCTGCTGCCGGCCCCCCTGGGTCTCGATGACGCCGAAGCCCACCGTGGCCACACCGGGGTCGATGCCTAATATGCGCATAGCCGCTCCTCCACCGTGTAATCGTCTTATTATAACAAATGTTCGTGTAAAAAGCAACACAGCACAGTAAAAAACTGCGCTGTGCTGATTCAGACGTCAGGCCAGAGGATGCGCCTTGTGATAGACATCCTGCAGACGCTGCTTGACAATCTGCGCATAGATCTGGGTGGAGGAGATGTCCGCATGGCCCAGCATTTCCTGAATGGAGCGCAGATCCGCCCCGTTTTCCAGCAAATGCACCGCAAAGGAATGGCGCAGGGTGTGGGGCGTGATGTCCTTGGTGATCTCCGCCTTCCCCTGATAATATTTCACGATTTTCCAGAAGCCCTGGCGGGTCATGCGCTGGCCGTTCATGTTGACGAACAGTGCCGGCTCCTCCTGGCCCGCCAGCCGGGGACGCACAGTCTGGATATAGTCACGCAGAGCCTTCACCGCCCGGGGATACAGCGGGATGATCCGTTCTCGTTTTTCACCGCCGCAGCGCAGAAACGCCGCCTGCAGATTTACATCCTCCCGATTCAGCGCAATCAGCTCCGACACCCGGATGCCGGTGGCGTACAGCAGCTCCAGCATGGCCCGGTCCCGGAACCCTTTTTCGTCCACGCACTTGGGCTGCTCCAGGAGCAGCTCCACTTCCCTGCCCGTCAGAATCTGAGGGCACTTCCGCTCCGCCTTTGCGGCGGCAATGCCCTTAGCAGGGTTGGCCTTCATGGCGTCGGAAACCACCAGGTAATTGTAGAACGATTTGATGGACGCGGCGCTTCGGATAACGGTGGCCGCCGAGCGGCCCCGGTCCGTCAGGTAGGTCAGATAATCGGACACGGCGGCAGGCTTGACCCGGCGCAGGTCACTGCCCTCCGGCAGCCAGGCGCAAAACTGTGTGACGTCCCGGATATAGGAGCTGACCGTGTTGGCGGAGGCGTGCTTTTCCTGCTCCAGATAGATGCGGTATTGAGCGATATAGTCAGGCATGCGCGTTTCCTCCTCTCTCTTTTTACAGTACACGGGCGATGACCCATTGCAGCAGCCGAGGGGCCAGCGTCAGCTCCAGGGCCGTTCCCAGCAGCAGTATCAGGCAGCACAGCCCTGCCCGCCGCCAATAGGAGGCATCTGGCAGGCCGGTGCGCTGTCCGCTGCGGCGGTGCGCGGCGGCGGATAAACCCTGCACCGTCAGAAGCAGGGTGCAGGGCAGAACGAACAAGCATCGGGGGCCAAAGGCCGCCAGGGCCAGATACACGCCGCCGCGGCCCAATGCCCGGGCGAAGCAGCCCACGGAAAACGACAGAAAAAAGCCCTGTACCACGGACAGAACCGGCAGCAGAACCAATCCCGCTGCCGTAAGGCCCAGAAGCAGCGCAGCCGCCGGATATCGGAAATAGGCCGCGCCCACGCTGAGCGCCGAGGCCGAAGGCCCTTGGCCATCCGCTGTGGCCTGGGCGTATTCATGCAGATAATCGCTGAGCTCCTGGCGGTCCTGCTGGGGCACAGCCCGGCAGACGGCAAAGCCCAGTGCAGCACCCAGGCACAGCAGCAGGCACACCAGTACCAGCGCCGGAAGCCTCGGGGCCTGCGTCCTTACGGGAAACAGCTTCATTTGCGCACTCACCTCATCTGATTCTATGAGACAAGCAGGGCAAATAGAAGCCATTAGCTCAGCAAAAGGGACGCTCTCTAATATAGGCCAAAAACACCGCCGACGCAAGGCTTTTTTAGGCAGTGAAAGCAACTTTGTGAGTTATGTTAAATTATTATGTAAACCGGTTTATGTAAACCGATCGGGCGGGAGACGCCGAATAGCCCTGCGTGGGCGGAAAAGGGCAAGATATGGGATGCGGAGCATTCACCGTGTCCCATATCTTGCCCTCACAGATGATCACGATCTGTATAGTCCGGCGTCAAGTGTTTTTTCGCCGCCGGTGCATTTTCGTGATTTTCACCATGGCCTATTTCCGCCTCGCGGGCTTCCGGATCGGTGCGCGGGGGTCCCGGCGCTTTTTCCGGGGCCTCCCGCTGCCCAGCAGCCCCGCCGCCGCGGCGCCCGCAAACAGGGCGGCAGTCAGATACAGGCCACCCTCCCGGAAGGACGGGTCTCCCAGAGCGACGCCTGCCAGCCATGCCAGCGGGTACGCAGCCAGAGCCGCTGCCAACGCCGCCGGCAGGGTCCCCTCTCCCCTGCCCCGGATGGCCAGACGCGCCCCTGCGAAGGATGCCAGCACCCAGCAGCCGCAGCTCCAGGCCAATGTCCCGGTTTCCGGCAGCACCCCCTTCACCACCAGCAGCGCCCCCAGAGCGCAGCCACCTGCTGCCGACAGCAAAATAGCGCACGCTCCCAGCCAGGTCCGTTTTCCCAGGATAGCCCCCAGCACAGACATAAAAAGACCTCCCCTTGCCGCTTTTTCTAAGCGTATGCAGGGGAGGTCTGCTTATGACGGAGAAATTACTCCTGATTGTCTTTTCCCTCGGCCTCAGTTTCGGCGGGAGTCTCCTCCACGGGGGTCTCGGCAGGGGTCTCGGCAGGCTTCTCGGCCTTCTTGGACTTGCGGCTGCCGCGCTGAGCAGCAGCGGCCTGCTCGTCCAGGGTGCCCACAGAGCCGATGGCGGACTTCAGGAACTCGATGCGGACCCGGTCCTCGCTGGTCTCGATGACCACGGTGCGGTCGGTGATGGCCACGATGCGCCCATACACGCCGCCGATGGTGGTCAGCCAGTCGCCCTTCTGCAGAGAGCTACGCATTTCCTCGGCCTGCTTTTTCCGCTTGCTCTCCGGACGGATGAGCATGAAGTAGAAAATGGCGACCATCAGGACGATCATCAGGATAGACATACCGCCGCCGGAGGGGTTGGCAGCGCCGGACGTGGCGGCATAGGCAAATTCAATCATGGGACAAAAACTCCTTCTTTACGAATATAGCGTTATTATACAATAACTCTCTCCCCTTTTGCAAGGGGGACAGGCGAGTTTTTTCGGAAATCTTGCTCAGAGAGAACCGTCAGATCCTTTCGCTGAGCTTTTCGCTGTACTCCCGGCGGAAGTCCGCGAAGCACCCGGCGTCCAGGCTGTCGCGGATGCGCTGGGCCAGCTTGTTGTAAAAGTACAGATTATGCATCACCGCCAGGCGCATGGCCAGCATCTCCTCCGCCGCGAACAGGTGGCGGATGTAGGCCCGGCTGAACCGGCGGCACACCGGACAGTCGCATTCGGGATCGATGGGCCGGTCATCCAGCTTGTACTTGGCATTCTTGATGTTCATGGCTCCCTGCCAGGTAAAGAGCTTCCCGTGCCGGGCATTCCGGGCAGGCATCACGCAGTCGAAAAAGTCCACGCCGCGGGCCACTCCCTCGATGATGTTGCTGGGAGTGCCCACGCCCATGAGATACCGGGGCTTGTGGGCGGGCATATAGGGCTCCACCGCCTCGATGATCTGATACATGACCTCCGTAGGCTCCCCTACCGCCAGTCCGCCGATGGCGAAGCCGTCGCAGTCGATTTTGGCGATCTGCTGCATGTGCCAGACCCGCAGGTCCTCATAGGTCGCTCCCTGGTTGATGCCGAACAGCATCTGCCGGGGGTTCACGGTATCGGGCAAAGCATTGAGCCGGTCGTGCTCCGCCTTGCACCGCTCCAGCCACCGGAGCGTGCGCTGGCAGCTGGCCTTGGCATAATCGTACTCTGCCGGGTTCTCCACGCACTCGTCGAAGGCCATAGCGATATCCGAGCCCAGGTTGGACTGGATGCGCATGCTCTCCTCCGGGCCCATAAAGATCCGGTGACCGTCCAGGTGACTGGCGAAGGTGACGCCCTCCTCCGTGATCTTCCGCAGGCTGGCCAGGGAAAACACCTGGAATCCGCCGGAATCCGTGAGAATGGGGCCGTCCCAGCGCATGAACCGGTGCAGGCCGCCCATCTGACGCACCACATCGTCGCCGGGACGCAGGTGCAGATGATAGGTGTTAGACAGCTCGATCTGACAGCCCAGGTCCCGCAAATCGAAGGCATCTACGCCGCCCTTGATGGCGGCCTGGGTGCCTACGTTCATAAACACCGGAGTCTGTACCACGCCGCCGTGGGCGCACTGGAACTCGCCACGCCGGGCGTGTCCCTCTTTTTTGATGACTTTGAACATAGATTCTCCTTATTGAATGAACATCGCATCGCCAAAGCTGAAGAAACGATACTTTTCCCGGACCGCCTCACGGTACGCCGCCAGGATATGCTCCCGGCCCGCCAGGGCGGACACCAGCATGATCAGGGTGGATTCCGGCAGGTGGAAATTGGTGATCAGCGCATCCATGACCTTGAATCGGTAGCCGGGATAGATGAAAATATCCGTCCACCCGGCGCTGGCCGTCATGGTCCCATCCTCGGCAGCCCAGCTCTCGATGGTGCGGCAGGAGGTGGTGCCCACGCAGATGACCCGCCCGCCGTTTTTCCTTGTCTCGTTGATCAGGTCCGCCGTTTCCTGGGGAATGATGCAGTATTCGCTGTGCATCTCGTGGCCCTCGATCTCGTCCTCCTTCACCGGCCGGAAGGTGCCAAGGCCCACATGCAGTGTAACGTAACCTATCTTTACACCCATTGCAGTCACTCGCTCCAGCAGCTCCTGGGTGAAGTGCAGGCCCGCCGTGGGGGCCGCTGCGGAGCCATTGACCCTGGAGTATACGGTCTGGTAGCGCTCCTGGTCCTGAAGCTCCTCCTTGATGTAGGGCGGCAGGGGCATTTTGCCCAGCTTCTCCAGCACCTCCAGGAAAATCCCCTCATAGTCGAACCGCACCAGGCGGTTGCCGCCGGGCAGCTCCTCCACCACCTCCGCCGTCAGCTCTCCGTGGCCGAAGGACAGCTTGGCCCCGGTACGCATACGCTTGCCGGGACGCACCAGGCACTCCCAGGTCTTTTGGCCCCGGTCAATGAGCAGCAGTACCTCGCAGGCGCCGCCGCCGGGCAGCCGGTGCCCCAGCAGCCGGGCCGGGAGCACCCGGGAATTATTGAGAATCAGGCAGTCGCCGGGCCGAAGATACTCCGGCAGATCGTAAAAATGCCGGTGCTGCCATGCGCCTGTATTCTTATCCAGCACCAGCAGCCGGGAAGCGTCCCGACGCTGAATAGGCGTCTGTGCGATCAGCTCCGGCGGCAATTCATAATTAAAATCACTTGTTTTCATATTGTTCGTCCTGTTTCCGGTAAATTGTGCCAACGGCACCGTCAAACAAACAGTATAGTATATTTTCCTCGTTCCGGCAACCGTTTTTCGGAAAAAAGGAGAGAAAAACCGGATGTGGGGTACAGCATATCCCGGGCAGCACCGGAAAAATGCGGCCAAGGTCCGTTTGAAGTGCTTGACAACGGCGCGATCTGTGGTAAAATACAAGCGATAAAGGCAATGACGAGAAGAATCTGCCGCAAAATGCGCCGCAAGCGAGACGGGGATGGTGTGAGCCCGCCGGACGCTTGGCAGAGGGCCGTCTCTGAGCCGGCGGCGACGAGCCGCACGCCCCATCCTCGTTACCGGATGACTGAGATGACGGCTCCGGCCGTTAATTAGGGTGGTACCGTGAAGCATCGCTTCGCCCCTATGTGGGGCGGGGCGTTTTTGTGTTTTAGGAGGCGTATATGGAGCGACGTGTAATCTCTATGGACCGTGACCCCCGCCGGGAGCAGTTTCAGCTGTTCAGCGGCTACACCTTCCCCTACGCCGGGGTAACGGTGCAGATGGACGTGACGGCTCTGGAGCTGCGGCTGCGGGCGGAGCACAAGCCTGTCTTCCTGACCATGCTGTATGTCATTCACCGGGCGGTGAACCGGGTGCCGGAGCTGCGGCGGCGCATTGAGGACGGCCAGGTGGTGGAGTACGACGAATGCCCGGTGTCCTTCACCGAGCTGAAGCCAGACGGCAGCTATGCATACTGCCGTATGGAGACGGCCCGTATCCCCTACGAAGACTATATCGCCATGGGCCGCCAGCAGCAGGCGGCGGCCCGGCAGGGCGGCACCATTGAAACGGACCGGCAGGCAGAAAGCCCCTGCATCTTTGCCTCGTGCCTGCCGTGGCTGAACTATACGGCTCTGACCCACCCGGCCTGCACTCCGGCGGACAGCAACGTCCGGGTCAGCTGGGGGCAGCTGTTCATGCGCTGTGGCATGACCCAGCTGTCTGTGTCCATCCAGGTCCACCACGCCCTGGCGGATGGGTGGCACATTGCCCGGTTTTACCGGGCCCTGGAGGAAGAGATCGCCGCCCTGTGCCCCACAGAAGAAAATCAGTAAAATACATTTAAAATAAAGGAGTAATGAACCATGTCCCATCCCTATCACGGCCTGAACGAGCTGCGGGAGATGTTCCTGAGGTTCTTTGAAACCAAGGGCCATCTGCGGCTGCCCAGCTTTTCTCTGGTGCCCCAGAACGACAAATCCATCCTGCTCATCAACGCCGGCATGACCCCCATGAAGCCCTGGTTCAAGGGCGAGGAGGAGCCCCCCTGCCACCGGGTATGCACCTGCCAGAAGTGCATCCGCACCGGCGACATCGACAACGTGGGCAAGACCGCCCGCCACGGCACCTATTTCGAGATGCTGGGCAACTTCTCCTTCGGTGACTATTTCAAGCACGAGGCCATCGCCTGGAGCTGGGAATTCCTGACCAGCCCCCAGTGGGTGGGCCTGGAGGCCGACCGGCTGTACCCCTCCATCTATCTGGACGATGACGAGGCCTTCGACATCTGGAACAAGGAGATCGGCATTCCCAAGGAGCGCATTTTCCGCTTCGGCAAGGAGGACAACTTCTGGGAGCACGGCTCCGGCCCCTGCGGCCCCTGCTCCGAGATCTACTATGACCGCGGCCCCGAGTACGGCTGCGGCAAGCCCGGGTGCACCGTGGGCTGCGACTGCGACCGGTACATTGAGATCTGGAACAACGTGTTCTCCCAGTTCGACAACGACGGACAGGGCCACTATACCGAGCTGAAGCAGAAGAACATCGACACCGGCATGGGGCTGGAGCGTCTGGCCTGCGTGTGCCAGAATGTGGAGAGCCTGTTCGACGTGGACACCGTGATGAACATCACCCACAAGGTGTCCCAGCTCACCGGCGCTCACTACGGCGAGACGGAAAAGCGGGATGTGTCCCTGCGGGTCATCACCGATCACATCCGCTCTGCCACGTTTATGATCTGCGACGGCATCCTCCCCTCCAACGAGGGCAGGGGCTATGTGCTGCGGCGGCTGCTGCGCCGGGCCGCCCGCCATGGGAAGCTCCTGGGCGTCAATGAGCCGTTCCTGTATCAGGTGGTGGACACCGTGATCCATGAAAACCAGGGACAGTATCCTGATCTGCGGGAAAAGCAGACGTATATCACCAAGGTCATCCGCACCGAGGAGGAGAATTTCGGCCGCACCATCGACGGCGGCATGAAGATCTTCTCCGACCTGCTGGCGGAGCACCAGGCCAAGGGCGAGAAGGTGTTTTCCGGTGCGGACGCCTTCCGGCTGTATGACACCTTTGGCTTCCCCATCGACCTGACGGCGGAGATGGTGGCCGAGCAGGGCATGACCGTGGACGAGGAGAGCTTCCGGCAGCTGATGCAGGAGCAGAAGCAGCGGGCCCGGGAGGCCCGGAAGGCCCTGGGCGACCTGGGCTGGGCCGGCGTGGAGTTCGGCAAGGACATCCCGGCCACGGAGTTCGTGGGCTATGACCACGATGAGCTCGACGCCACGGTGGTGGCTCTGGTGGCCGAGGACGAGCTGCGGGGCGAGATCCCCGCCGGGTCCGACGCCGTGGTGGTGCTGGACAAGTCTCCCTTCTATGCGGAGATGGGCGGCCAGGTGGCCGACCACGGCACCATCAGCGCCCCGGGCATGCTGTTCACCGTGACGGACGTGCAGAAGAACAAGGGCGGCAAATTCATGCACTACGGCCAGCTGACAGAGGGCGCCCTCCATGTGGGCGACACCGTACACGCCGCCATCGACACCCAGCGCCGCAAGGCCATCCGCCGGGCACACAGCACCACTCATCTGCTGGATGCGGCCCTGAAAAAGGTGCTGGGCGACCACGTGCACCAGGCAGGCTCCCTGGTGGAGCCGGACCGGCTGCGCTTCGACTTCACCCACTTTGAGGCCATCACCCCGGACCAGCTGCATCAGGTGGAGGAGCTGGTCAACGACGCCATCCTGGAGGGCTATCCCGTGGTGACGGAGGTGCTGCCCATTGAGGAGGCCAAGAAAAAGGGCGCCGTGGCTATGTTCGGCGAAAAATACGGTGACACCGTCCGGGTGGTGGAGATGGGCGATGTGTCCATCGAGTTCTGCGGCGGCACCCATGTGGACAACACCGCCAAGGCCGGTCCCTTCCGGGTGAAGTCCGAGACCAGCGTGGCCTCCGGCGTGCGCCGGATCGAGGCCACCTGCGGCAAGCTGAGCCTGCAGGGCATGGAGCGCAGCCAGGGCGTGCTGCACAAGGCGGCGCAGTTCCTGAAAACCGCGCCTGCCGGACTGCTGGAGCGCATGGAGCAGCAGGCCAACGAGATGAAGCAGCTGCGCCAGGCACTGGATAAGCTGAAGGCCGAGGCGTCCCTGGGCGAGGCCAAGCAGTTCCTGGCCTCCGCCAAGACCGTGAGGGGCCTGCACGTTATCACCACCACCCGCACCGGCATGGACGTGGCCGCCATGCGTACCATGGGCGACTTCCTGCGGGACAAGGACCCGGGCGTGGTGGCCGTTATCGCCAGCATCAACGGCGAAAAGGTGTCCTTCCTGGCCGTGTGCGGCAAGGAGGCCGTGGCCCGGGGCATCAAGGCCGGCGACCTGGTCCGGTCCGTGTCCGCCGTGTGCGGCGGCAAGGGCGGAGGCAAGCCCGATTCCGCCATGGGCGGCGGCACGGAGCTGCTGAAGGTGGACGACGCCCTGGCAGCCGTGGACGATTTTGTTTCCGAAAAAATCTCCTGAAGCCGGGAGAGAGATCATAGAGAAAGGAGCATGACCATGCGAGACGACAACTGCCTGTTCTGCAAGATCGTTGGCGGGGACATTCCCTCCAACAAGCTGTATGAAGATGAGCTGTGCTATGCCTTTTACGACATCGCCCCCCAGGCTCCCACCCACTTTCTGGTGATCCCCAAGGATCACATTGGCTCCGTGGCGGAGGTAAACGGCGGCAGCAGCGCCGTGGTGGCCCACATTTTTGAGGTCATCGCCCGGCTGTGCCGGGAGCAGGGCCTGGAGAGCTACCGGGTGGTGTCCAACATCGGCGAGCAGGCCGGTCAGAGTGTGCACCATCTGCACTTCCACGTACTCTCCGGCCGCGACATGACCTGGCCTCCGGGCTAAGGGCACGAAGCAGGCGTACATTCTTCTGGCCAGTCCCCTGAATACGCGAAGCGGCGGGACCCCATATGGGGTCCCGCCGCTTCAGCCTGTCAAAGGAGCGGTCCTCCTCATAGCGGAACAGGAAGCCTTCCGCCGAGGGAAAGCGCTGCTCCGTCACGGCGCAGCCCCGCAGCTGCGCCCACTGATGCAGAAGCTCTGATACATAGCCGGCGTCCCGGCTGTCGTCGCAGATGGCGATATGATAGGTCATAGGATTCCTCCCCTTTCAGCGTCCGGCGTGGAGCTTCCGGAACTCCGAGGGCAGCATGCCGAATACCTTTTTGAACTCCGTGGAAAACTTACTCTGACTCTCGTAGCCCACCGCCCGGGCGATCTGCGCCAGACTGTCTCCGGTGTCCAGCAGCAGGGACGACGCCTTCTCCATCCGGTGCTGCCGGATGTGGGCGGCGATGGAGCTGCCGTACTCTGCCTTGAACAGCTCCTTCATGGTGGAGGGGTTCATGAGAAAGTGACGGGACAGCTGCTCGATGGTGATGCGGCTGTCCAGATTCTCCGTCAGCAGGTCGTGGACCTGGTGGATGGCGCTGCGCTGCTGGGGCGTCAGGCCGGCAGCGTGCTCCCCGGCGTGGGCGTCCAGAGGAGGCAAATGCGGCGCGTGAGACACCGCCTCCTCCCGGGGGCAGGTGACCTCCACCGTCCGCTCGATAACCTGATGCAGCAGGCCCGCCACCTCCGTGTCCGCCGCCCGGTAGTAGACCTCCTTGCCGATGCGGCGGCTGATGATAAGGCCGCTGTCCTTCAGCTGGCGCAGATGGTGGGAGGCGGCGGGGCTGCTCATGCCTACCATGGCCGCCAGGTTCACCACGCATTCCTCACAGTGGCACAGCAGCCAGAAGATCCGCACCCGGCCGGCGTCGGACAGCAGGCGGCACAGTCCTGCCACCGCCTGAAAGCTCTCCGCCTCCTGCATGCAATGCTCCAGGCGGGACAGCTCCTCGTTGTTTCCGTGCCGGTGAGGCAGCTCCATATGATCCATAGCGCACACGCTCCTTTTCAAAAGTCACCCGTTCGGCAGTTCTTTTCGCCCGAACGGCAGGAATGGGGCAAAAGCCGTTGACTTCTGCTGATGCATCCATTATAGTACAGTCAACAAGATTAAACAAGTGCTTAATGGTTGAACCAAGCGGTCATTGGGCAGGAAAAGGAGCTTCTTATGAAAAAGACTTATCAGATCGAAGTAGACTGCGCCAACTGCGCCAACCTTATGGAGGAGGCTGCCAAGAAAACCGAAGGCGTGCAGGATGCCGTGGTGAACTTCATGACCCAGAAAATGATCGTGGAATTCCGGGAGGGCGCGGACCCCAAGGCCGTGATGAAAGCCGTTCTGAAAAACTGCAGGAAGGTCGAGGACGACTGCGAGATCTATCTGTAAAAACTTGGGGCGTGCCGGAATTTCTTCCGGCACGCTCCGCTGAAAGAGGGGAAGGATCATGACCAAAAAGCAAAAGAAAATGCTCTGGCGCATCATTGCCACGGCGGTGATCATTCTGGTCATCAAGCTGTTTTCCATCGGAGGTATCGCCGGAACGCTGCTGTACCTGGCGGCGTATGGGATCATCGGCTATGATATCCTCCGCAAGGCGGGCAAGGGCATTGTCCGGGGTCAGGTGTTCGACGAGAACTTCCTGATGGCCGTGGCCACCGTGGGCGCTATCGGACTGGCGTTTTACGAAAAAAGCGGCGACTTTCTGGAGGCCGTGGCCGTCATGCTGTTCTATCAGATCGGCGAGCTGTTCCAGAGCTATGCCGTGGGCAAGAGCCGCCGCAGCATTACTGCCCTGATGGACATCCGGCCCGACTATGCCAATATTGAGCAGGACGGCCAGCTGACCCAGGTGGATCCCGGTGAGGTGCCTGTGGGGGCTGTTATCGTGGTCCAACCCGGCGAAAAGGTGCCGCTGGACGGCGTGGTGCTGGAGGGCTCCTCCACGCTGAATACCGCCGCCCTGACCGGCGAGAGTCTGCCCCGGGACGTGACCGATGGCGATGAGATCGTCAGCGGCTGCATCAACATGACCGGCGTGCTGAAGATCCGCACCACCAAAGCCTTCGGCGAGTCCACTGTGTCCAAGATTCTGGAGCTGGTGGAAAATTCCAGCTCCCATAAGTCCAAGTCTGAGAACTTCATCTCCAAGTTTGCCCGGGTATATACTCCCGCCGTGTGCGCGGCTGCTCTGGCCCTGGCGGTGCTGCCGCCGGTGGTGCGCCTGCTGGCGGGGCTTGACGGAGACTGGGGTACCTGGCTGTACCGCGCCCTGTCCTTCCTGGTGGTCAGCTGCCCCTGTGCCCTGGTCATCAGCATCCCCCTGAGCTTCTTCGCCGGTCTCGGCGGCGCCAGTCACGAGGGCGTGCTCATCAAGGGCTCCAACTATCTGGAAACGCTGTCCAAAACCAAGGTGGTGGTGTTCGACAAGACCGGCACCCTGACCCAGGGCGTGTTCGACGTCACCGGCGTGCATCACAATTCACTGCCCCGGGAGAAAGTGCTGGAATACGCCGCTCTGGCAGAGTGCGCCTCCTCCCACCCCATCAGCCGCAGCCTCCAGCGGGCCTATGGCGGTCATATCGACCGCGACCGGGTCACGGATATCCGGGAATACAGCGGCAACGGCGTGGTGGCCAGGGTGGACGGTGTCACCGTGGCCGTGGGCAACGATAAGCTCATGGATAAGCTGGGCATTACCTGGCACGATTGCCACAGCGTGGGTACCATTATCCACCTGGCCCTGGACGGCCAGTACGCCGGCCATATTGTCATCTCCGATGTGGAGAAGCCCCATGCCAAGGACGCCATCGCCGCCCTGAAGCGTATCGGCGTGGAAAAAACCGTAATGCTCACCGGCGACCGGGCCAAGGTGGCGGATCACGTGGCGCAGGATCTGGGCGTGGACGAGGTGCACAGCGAGCTGCTGCCTGCTGATAAGGTATCCCAGGTAGAGCGGCTGCTGAGCCGGGCCGGCGGCAAGCTGGCCTTTGTAGGCGACGGCATCAACGACGCGCCGGTGCTGTCCCGGGCCGATATCGGCATCGCCATGGGAGCCATGGGCTCCGACGCGGCCATCGAGGCGGCGGACGTGGTGCTGATGGACGACGATCCCCTGAAGATCGCCAAGGCCATCCGTATCTCCCGCAAGTGCATCCGCATCGTATATGAGAACATCGCCTTTGCCCTGATCGTCAAGGCCCTGTGCCTGCTGCTGGTGGCCGTGGGCGCGGCCAACATGTGGGCCGCGATCTTCGGCGACGTGGGCGTGATGGTCATCGCCGTTCTCAACGCCATCCGTGCTTTGCGGGTAAGCAAGCTGTAAAGCCGGAGAAAAATTGCAAAAAGGGCTATCCGGCGGAAAGCCGGATAGCCCTTTCCTGTCATATGTACGGCCGGGCGCTTACACATACCGCTGGGTGAGCACGTCAAACACACCGCGGGTGGTAAGCCGCAGAGACGGGATCACCGGCAAAGCCATGAAGCTCAGGGTCATGAACGGGTCGATGCCCCGGGACACACCCAGGCGGAAGGCCTCGTCCTTGGCATCCTCCAGCGCGGTGTTGACCGTTACCAGGCTGTCGTCGGACATGATGCCGGCAATAGGCAGGGCCACCTCGCCCAGAACCTGGCCGCCGTCCATGACGGTGATGCCGCCGCGATTTTCCACGATGCGGTTGGCTGCTGCGGCCATGTCCTCCTCCGTGGCCCCCACCACGATGATATTGTGACTGTCGTGGCTGATGGAGGTAGCCACCGCGCCGCGCTTGAGGCCGTAGCCCTTGATATAGCCCAGGCCGATGTGATGGGTATTCTTATGCCGCTCGATGACGGCGATCTTCAGGATGTCCTTTTCCAGGTCGATGTGATCGGCGTAGCCGGCATCCTCGGACACGATTTCCCCGGGCACCATGCCGATAACCGCATGGGGGCGGCTGTCGGTAAAGTCTGCGGCGGACAGGAGGGCCACATGGAAGGTGTCGTGGGCCCGCTTCACCAGATAGGGGTCAATCTCCGGAGTGTCAAACTCCCGCAGAACGCCGTCGTACATGAGCTTGCCCTTCTTGTACACCATCTCGATGTTGAAGCCGTCCCAATTGTCGATGACCACAAAATCCGCCAGATAGCCGGGAGCAATGGCGCCGCGGTTGTTCAGCAGGAAGTACCGGGCGGCGGTGTAGCCCGCAGCCTTCACGGCCATGATGGGGTCTGCTCCCAGGGAGATGGCTTTTTTCACGATATAGTCAATGTGGCCCTTTTCCAGCAGGTCGTTGGGATGCTTGTCGTCGGTGCAGAACATGCAGCGCTCAATGTATTTGCCGCACAGCAGAGGGGCCAGCGCCTCCAGATTCCGGGCGGCGGTGCCCTCGCGGATCATAATGAACTGTCCCCGCTCCAGCTTGGCCATGGCCTCCTCCACATTGGAGCACTCATGGTCGGAGTACACCCCGGCGGCGATATAGGCGTTCAGGTCGTTGCCGGTAAGGCCCGGGGCGTGACCATCGATCTTCTTATGGTGAGCCTGGGAGGCCACGATCTTCTCCACCACCTGGCTGTCGCCGTTGATGATGCCCACAAAGTTCATCATCTCCGCCAGCCCCTGTACCCGGGGATGGTCATAGAAGGAGTCGATGGCCCGGTAGTCCAGGTTGGCCCCGGATTCGTCCAGGGGCGTGGCCGGGACGCAGGAGGGCAGCATGAACCGCACGTCCACCGGCAGTTCCTCGGTAGCCTGGAGCATGTATTCGATGCCGTCGGTGCCCATGACGTTGGCAATTTCGTGGGGGTCGGTGATGACGGTGGTGGTGCCGTGGGGCAGAACTGCCTTGGCAAACTCCTTGGGGCTCACCAGGGAACTCTCCAGATGGATATGGGCATCAATGAAGCCCGGCAGCACAATCTTACCGGAGACGTCGGCCTCCACCCTGCCGCGATACTGTCCCATGCCCACAATGAGCCCCTCCGCCACGGCAATATCCCCGCGGCACAGCTCGTTGGAAAACACATTGACATAGGTGGCGTTTTTCAGCACCAGGTCCGCCGGGACCCGGCCCGCCGCCACATCGATGACATGGAGCTTCTTGTTGAGCTTGCGGTTGATCTTCCCTGCGTAACTTTCCTTCACAGCCATAGCCATATCCTTCCTTTCTCCCGCGCCGGGCGGGAACGAAACTGCAAAAGAGCTATCTCTTTTATTAATTCCTCATATTACCACAACTAATAACGCTTGTCCACTGTTTTTTCGGGAAAATCACAGGCCCAGCAGGAGCTTTGCCTTCAGCACGGCGGCAACGGTCTTGCCGTCCTGAATCTGCCCACTCAGGCACTGATGCACCAACTCATCAAAGGGAATGCGCCGAACGGCCAGAAACTCATCCTCGTCGGGGTGCGTATCGCCGAAGGTCAGCCCCCGGGCCAGATACAGGTGCAGCACCTCGTCGTAGCAGCCCGGGGAGGCAATAATCTCGCCCAGGGGCTGCCATTCTGCCGCCGTAGCCCCCACCTCCTCCTTCAGCTCCCGCCGGGCGGTGGTAAACGGCTCCTCGCCGGGCTCCCGCTTTCCGGCAGGAATCTCCAGCAGCGTCCTGGAGAAGGCATAGCGGTACTGGGTCACCATCGGGACGCATCCGTTCTCGTCCAGGGCCAGAATCCCCACGCCGCCGGGATGCTCCACAATCTCCCGCAGGGAGGTTTTCCCGTTGGGCAGGGCCACCGTATCCACCCGCAGCCGCAGAATGCGGCCCTTGTATATCTCCCGGCTCTCCAGGCATTTTTCCGTCAGATCCATTGTCAGGACTCCTCTCTGTTTTTTGCTATCATACGCGCATTCTCCCGGAAAATCAAGAGTGGGTTATTCTCCAAGTAGGATAAGGCTTTTACCTTGCGAAAGCTGCTCAAGCATGGTATAATTTCTGCTGATATTTGAAATTATGCCCCCGCATGGCGGCGGGCCGGGACAAAGGAGACGATTACATGGCAACCTTCACCGTCAACGGGCAAAGCGTCACCGTGGAAAAGAATCAGAAGCTCATCCGCTACCTGCGGGATACCCTGCATCTGACCTCCGTGAAGGACGGGTGCAGCGAGGGTGCCTGCGGCACCTGCCACGTTCTCATCGACGGCAAACCCACCAAGGCCTGCATCCCCCAGACCGACAAGCTGGAGGGCAAGACCATCCTCACGGTGGAGGGCCTTTCCGACTGGGAAAAGCAGGTTTACACCTTCGCCTTCGGCGAGGCGGGCGCCGTCCAGTGCGGCTTCTGCATCCCCGGCATGGTCATCTCCGCCAAGGCCCTGCTGGACGGAAATCCCGATCCCACCCGTGAGGAGGCTGCCTTCGCCATCCGCAACAACATCTGCCGCTGCACCGGCTATGTGAAGATCATTGACGGTATCCTGCTGGCCGGTAAGATCCTCCGGGAGGGGAAGCTGCCGACGGCCTCTGCCGACGACTGGAAAATGGGCAGCCGCGTCCACCGGCTGGACGTGGAGGAAAAGGTCCTGGGCTATGGCCAGTATCCGGATGATGTGTATGTGGACGGGATGTGCTACGGCGGCGCAGTGCGCAGCCAGTACGCCCGGGCCCGGGTCCTGTCCATCGACACCCGCCAGGCGGAGGCCCTGCCCGGCGTGGTGTGCGTTCTGACCCAGAAGGATATCCCTGGCAAGATCAACGTGGGCCATCTGAAGAAGGACCAGCCCACCATGATCGGCGTGGGCGAGATCACACACTATCTGGGTGACGCCGTGGCTCTGGTGTGCGCCCGGGACCAGGAGACGCTGGAGGCCGCCAAAAAGCTGGTGAAGGTAGAGTATGAGGTGCTCCCCGCCGTCCACAACCCGGCGGAGGCCGCTGCACCGGACGCACCCCTGGTGTTTGAGGAGGACGAGAACAACGTTCAGGCATACAAGCACGTTTCCCGGGGAGACGCGGAGGGCGCCATCCGGCATTCCAAATTTGTGCTGACCCGGCACTTCCATACCCCCTGGACAGAGCACGCCTTTCTGGAACCGGAGTGCTGCGTGGCCCTGCCCCTGCCCAATGGCGGCGTCCGCCTGCTGACCTCGGACCAGAGCTCCCATACCACCATGCACGAGTGCGCCGCCATGCTGGGGGTGGACTATGACCACTGCCAGGTCCAGAACATGCTGGTGGGCGGCGGCTTCGGCGGCAAGGAGGATATGTCCGTTCAGCACCATGCCGCCCTGCTGGCGTATGTGGCCCGTGTGCCGGTGAAGGTAAAGCTCTCCCGCCAGGAGTCCATCCTGGTCCACCCCAAGCGCCACAGCTTCGACATGGACTTCACCATGGGCTGCGACGAAAACGGCATCATCCAGGGGGTCAAGGCCAGCGTGGTGTCCGACACCGGCGCCTTTGCCTCTCTGGGCGGGCCGGTGCTGGAGCGGGCCTGCACCCATGCGGCGGGGCCCTATGCCTATGAAAACTTCGAGATCGAGGGCCGCGCGTATTACACCAACAATCCTCCCGCCGGGGCCTTCCGTGGCTTTGGCGTGACCCAGACCTGCTTCTGCACGGAGACGCTGCTCAACGAGATGGCGGATCTGGTGGGCATCAGCCCCTGGGAGATCCGTTATCGCAACGCCATCCGCCCCGGCGGCGTTTTGCCCAACGGCCAGATCGTGGATGAGTCCACGGGCCTGGTGGAGACGCTGGAGGCCATCAAGCCCGCCTATGACGAGGCCGTTCGCAGCGGCGACCCCGTGGGCATCGCCTGCGCCATGAAAAACGCCGGCGTGGGCGTGGGCATCCCCGATTGGGGCCGCTGCAAGCTCATCGTCGAGGACGATGGCAAGGTGCATATTTACTCCGGCGCGTCCTGCATCGGCCAGGGACTGGGCACCGTGCTGGTGCAGGTGGTGGTCACCAACACCGGCCTCCACCGGGACGACATCGTCTATGAGCGCAGCAACACCTGGATCGCCCCGGATTCCGGCGACACCTCCGGCTCCCGCCAGACCCTGGTCACCGGCGAGGCCACCCGCCGGGCCTGCGAAAAGCTCTGCGCCGCGCTGGAGGGCAAGACCCTCCGGGACCTGGCCGGACAGGAGTTTTACGGTGAATATCTGGCCAAGACAGACCCCCTGGGGGCCGATGTTCCCAACCCCGTCAGCCATGTGGCCTACGGCTACGCCACCCAGATGTGTATCCTGGACCGGGAGACCGGCCGCATCAAGAAGCTGGTGGCCGCTCACGACGTGGGCAAGGCCGTGAACCCTCTCAGCTGCGAGGGGCAGATCGAGGGCGGCGTGGTCATGAGCATGGGCTATGCGCTGACAGAGCAGTATCCCATTGACGACACCTGCAAGCCCACTGCCAGATATGGCACCCTGGGCCTGTTCCGGGCCAATCAGATCCCGCCGGAGATCCAGGCCATCGTGGTGGAAAAGCCCGGCCTGAAGGTAGCAGGCGGCGCCATCGGCATCGGTGAGATCACCTCCATCCCCACGGCCCCCGCCATTGCCGACGCCTATTACCGGCTGGATGGCCAGCGCCGGCTGACCCTGCCGCTGGAGAACACCCCTTACGCCCGTAAAAAATAAGCAAATAGAAAATTCCCCACCTGTCTGACAGTACGTCGTACTGCCTGGCAGGTGGGGAATTTCAATCAGTGCCGGGCCACGGGGTCCCAGCTCTGCTCATCCTCACAGATTATATCCAGATACTCGGTATAGTCGGAATCGGCAGGGTTGCTCTTGGGCGCCTTTGCCTTGTACTGCTCCAGCAAACGGCGGGATTTCTCCGGCGGCTGGACGGTGCCGGCGCCGGCGATGCAGCCGCCGGGGCAGGCCATACCCTCCAGCAGATAGCCGTTGTACTTCCCGGTGCGGGCCATGCGCAGCATCTGGCGGCACTCCCGCAGGCCCTCGGCATACACGGTCTTTACCTGGCGGCCGGGCTCCAGCTTTTCAATGACCTCCTCCACCGCCTTGGCCACGCCGCCGCTGGCGGCAAAGCCCACGCCGGGAGCGGAGGCGGCATACTGGGTCTCCTGGTCGGGGATCTGGGAAAAGTCGATGTTCTTGGCCTCGAACATGCCCCGCAGCTCTTCAAAGGTCAGCACAAAATCCACATCGCTGCGGACGCTGCGGCGGCTGGCCTCCAGCTTCTTTGCGGCGCAGGGGCCGATGAAGGCGATCTTGCAGCCGGGATTGCGGCGCTTCTGGAGCCGAGCCGTCAGCACCATGGGGGTCATGGTCATGGAGATATACGGCGCAAAGCCCGGAAATTCCTTCTTTGCCATAACAGACCAGGCCGGGCAGCAGGATGTGGCCATAAAGGGCTGCTTTTCCGGCACCACCCGCAGGAACTCCTCGGCCTCCTCAATGGCGCACAGGTCCGCACCCACAGCCACCTCCTCCAGGCCGGCGAAGCCCAGCTGCTTCATGGCAGCCTTGATCTGGCCGGGGGTGACCTTCTCGCCGAACTGGCCCCAGAAGGCCGGGGCAATGATGGCAATGACCTTGTCGCCGCCGCGGATGGCATGGATCAGCTGGAACAGCTGCCCCTTGTCCACAATGGCGCCGAAGGGGCAGTTCACCAGGCACATACCGCAGTTGACGCACTTGTCATAGTTGATCTGGGCCCGGCCGTGCTCATCCTTGCCGATGGCGTCCATGCCGCAGGCCTCCTGGCAGGGGCGGAAGAATTTGATGATAGCCTGATAGGAGCAGGCCGCCTTGCACTTGCCGCACTTGATGCACTTGGTCTGGTCGATGTGGGCCTGGCCGTGCTCAAAATAGATGGCCCCCTTGGGACAGGCGTGGGAGCAGTGACGGGCCAAGCACCCCTGGCAGGCGTTGGTGACCTCGTAATGAGTGTCGGGACAGGCGTGGCAGGCGTACTTGATGATATTGATCAGTGGGGGATCGTAATACTTCTCGGCAATGGCGCTCTCCTCCACACCGTCAGACAGCAGCGTGTGTTCGGACACATCCCGCAGAGGAAGCCCCATGGCCAGACGAATGCGCTCGCCAACAATGGCCCGCTCCAGAAAGATGGACTCGCGGACGGTGCCTACCTCGCCGGGCATCAGCTCATAGGGCAGCTTCTCCAGCCGGGTATAATAGTCCCCGCCCTCGTATGCCAGCTTCGCCACCTCGGCGAACACCTTCTTGCGCATGTCGGTGATGGTGCACTGTAAATTTCTCATGTCTTTTGTTCCCTTTATCCTCGTTAAAAAATCCGTTAAGAACCATTGACATACAGGCAACGGTCTTTTCTCGGACTTATTATAATAAAAAGTGAAAAAAAAGACAATAGGTATGAGGCAAATTTTTCTCGCACACTGAAAATTTATTATCGGCAGGTCTGAAAAAGGGACCCGCAGCGGATTGCTCTGCTGCGGGTCCCTTTCGTCTATATGCCCGCCCGGCACGTTACCGGGCGGCAGAGGGTCACTGAATCTGGATGGTGGAGTTCTGGGGCAGCTGCTTGTGCTCCTTCTTGGGGATGGACAGCTGCAGAATGCCGTTTTCAAACTTGGCGGCCACCTCGCCGGCCTCCACGTCCTCGCCTACATAGAAGCTGCGGCTGCAAGCACCGGCATAGCGCTCCTGACGGATATACTTGCCCTTCTTGTCGCTCTCGTCCTTGTCCAGGCCCTTGGACGCCTGGATGGTCAGATAGCCGTTCTTCAGCTCCACATTGACCTCATCCTTCTTGAAGCCGGGCAGATCGATATCCAGCTCGTAGCTGTCCGCGGTCTCCCGCACATCGGTCTTCATCAGGTTCTTGCTGTGCTTGCCGTACAGCGGGTCGTGACGCTGGGGCATTACCATCATACCGAAGGGATCCGTAAAGAAATCATCAAACAGGTTCTCACCAAAAATGCTAGGCAACATAAGTCATACCTCCATTCAATTTCCGGGCGGCCTACGGGCCGCACCGCCGAACTTTTGTTACCGTACATACAACGTTCTTTGTGTCTCCCCGGAGGACCTCTCACGGTCCTCTCTCAAGGAACAACTATATCATAGCACGCTTTTTAGCACTGTCAATAGGAGAGTGCTAATGTTCACAAAGTATGTAATGTTTGTTCACAAAATATACGATTTCTGCCCCGCCCAAGCCGGACGGGGCAGAAATTATACGGTTTTCTCCCCGGTGAGTACCTCCAGGGCCTGGGGTGTGTCCACGTCCGTCAGCTCCCGGGGGGAAGCCTCCACCAGCAGCAGCCGGTCCTCATGCCGCCGGATCACAGCGCTGCCGCCGTGGTCCCCCTCCAGAGCCAGCAGCTCCGGAAACAGGCTGGCCGGGAACAGGCAGGGGTTCCCCCGGACGCCGTCGTGGCCCAGGGCCACCAGTCGGTCCGGATGGCTGCGGTAGACCTCTACCAACTGCTCCACACTGTCCCGCCGCAGCAGCGGTTGATCCGACACCTGAAACAGCACCGCATCCATGTCCTGCATATGCGCCATACCCAGAGCGATGGTGTGGCTGAGTCCCAGGTCGGGCCGGGAATTCTCCACCGGCAGAAAGCCCATCTCCCGGGCCAGCTCCATGCCTTGGGGGTACTGGGTCACCACCGCCACCCGGGTAAAGCACGACGCGGGCACAGCCTCCAGGGCACGGCGCAGCAAGGTCTTTCCCTCCACCCGGGCGTCCAGCTTGTTGCTGCCGAAGCGGCGGGCATTTCCCGCCGCCATGACAATGCAGCCAATTTCCATAGGATCACATCCGTTCCTTCTTGTTATTTGCTCCTATCTATTTTCACCGACGCGGCGCCGGTCCATACGCCCCCCGCACCGGTATATGCTCCACCCGCATTATAAGCAGCGCCTGTGCCCCCTGTCAAGCCATCCCCTCAAGGGGACATAGGCCCCGTGAGCCCCGCGATAGGAAATGCACTGTCATTGGGGCGCGGCATAAGAATCTTTTTCCGTAAACCGAATTTACTCTTTTCAAGTGTGAATTCCTGTGATATAATCAGTTGATTTAAGGAAGGGAGGTCCCTTATGGAATATATCACCCACAGTCCGGCCGAGACCGAGGAACTGGGCTGCCGCCTGGGGCGGACCCTGCGGCCCGGCACAGTGGTGGCGTATTTCGGCGGCCTGGGCATGGGCAAGACCGCCTTTACCCGGGGGCTTGCCCAGGGGCTGGGCTGCCGGGGCCGGGTCACCAGTCCTACCTTTACCATTGTCAACGAGTATGACGGCCCCACTCCCCTGTTCCACTTCGACATGTACCGCCTGCCCGACGCCGATGCTCTGTTTGACATCGGCTGGGAGGATTATCTGGACCGGGGCGGCGTGTGCGCCGTGGAGTGGAGTGAAAACGTCCGGGACGCTCTGCCGCCGGACGCCGTCACCGTCACCATTGCCCGCTGTCCGGAAAATAACGGCTGGCGGACCATCACCATTGAAGGAGGGGAAGCACTGTGAAGATCTTAGCCATCGAAACCTCCGCCAAAAGCGTGTCCGCTGCCGTGGTGGAGGGCGGCGTTCCCCTGGCCAGTGCCTATCAGAACCGGGGCCTGACCCACAGCCGCACTCTGATGCCCCTGCTGGATGGCATGCTGTCTGCCGCTGGGCTGAAAGCGGAGGACATGGACCTGCTGGCTGTGGCCAACGGCCCGGGCAGCTTCACCGGGCTGCGCATTGGCGTATCGGCCCTGAAGGGGCTGGCATGGGCCCTGGAAAAGCCCTGCTGCGGCGTGTCCACACTGGCCGCCATGGCCCGGAATCTTGCTCACATGGAGGGGCTCATCGTCTGCGCCATGGACGCCCGGCGCGATCAGGTATATAACGCCCTGTTCCTGGCCCATGACGGAATCCTGACCCGCCAGTGCCCGGACCGGGCCATCAGCCTTGCAGAGCTGTCGGAGGAGCTGAAAAATCGCCCGGAGCCAAAATTTATAGTTGGCGACGGGGCCAAGCTGTGCTATATTTATCTGTTGGAGCAGGATATCCCCTGCCGGATGGCCCCGCCCCAGCTGGTGATGCAGAACGCCGTGGGCGTGGCCCTGGCCGCGGAGGAAATGTCTGCCAACGGTCAGACCACCACCGCCCGGGACCTGGTGCCCGTATATCTGCGGCTGAGCCAGGCCGAGCGGGAGCGCCTGGCCCGTGGCCTGAAGATCACATTGGATCAATAATTTTATATATAAAGGAGAAGCACCATGTTTAGCGAAAAAGTCCACGTCATGAACCATCCTCTGGTGGCCCACAAGCTCACCATCCTCCGGGATCAGAACACCAGCGTCAAGGATTTCCGGGAGCTGGTGTCCGAGATCGGCATGCTGATTACCTATGAGGCCACCCGTGACCTGCCGCTGACCACCAAGACAGTGAAAACACCTCTGTGCACGGCGGAGCTGCCCACCCTGGCCGGCAAGAAATTCGCCGTGGTGCCTATCCTTCGGGCAGGTCTGGGCCTGGTGGACGGTGTGCTGCGTCTGGTGCCCTCCGCCCGCGTGGGTCATATCGGCATGTTCCGGGACGAGGAAACGCTGGAGCCCCACGTCTACTTCTGCAAGATGCCCAAGGACGTGGCTGACCGCGACATCATCATCGTGGATCCCATGCTGGCCACCGGCGGCAGCGCCGAGGCCGCCATCACCGAGATGAAGAAGCGCGGCTGCCACAACATCAAGCTCATGGTGCTGGTGGCTGCCCCTGAGGGCATCGAGCACCTGCAGAAGGTCCATCCCGACGTGGACATCTACGCCGGTGCGGTGGACGACCATCTGAACGAGCACGGTTACATCGTTCCCGGCCTGGGCGACGCCGGCGACCGTATCTTCGGCACCAAGTAACTGAGCGCCTTCGGCGTATCTGAAGCGTCTGTTCTTCTCTGATAATCAATGGAAATGAGCGTGCATCCGTCCTCGTTATCCGGATGCACGCTCATTTCACTGGCACGGGAGGTTAAAGACCCTCTCCGTCTTTGATTATATTCGATTTTCCTAAATTCGTCAAGTATAGAAATCGAACAATTGCAAACCTCTGTTTTGTCAAGGCATCTTGACGCCTTGCCCATCGCGACGTATAATCAGCCTGACAGAAAGGGGGCGAGGCCCATGACCCAATGCGAAACCTGCTGCTTTTACAATTACGACGAGGAGTACGACGAATACATCTGCGACGTGGACCTGGACGAGGACGAAATGGTTCGATTTCTGTCCGGGCGGGGTGACTGCCCCTATTGGCGGCCCGGCGATGAATATCGCACTGCCCGGCGTCAATAAGCACAAATATGGGTGGATTTTTCCACCGCCCTATGGTACAATGGCCCCAACACCGCAAATGCGGTCAAGGGGGAGAATAGAGGAAATGGAAAAGCTGTGTGACCTGCTGGGCATCCGGCCCGGCATCACCGCCCTCATCGGAGGCGGCGGTAAGACGACCCTGATGTACCACCTGGCCCGGGAGCTGCGGCAGTGCGGCACTGTGGCGGTGACCACGACCACCAGGATCTGGCCCCCCACGGGCATCGCCGTGGCACGGGAGCCGGACGCCGCCCGGGAGATCCTGGACCGGGAGGGTCTGGTATGCCTGGGCGTGCCCTCGGCCCAGGGAAAGCTGGTGTCCCCTGCCTTCGAGGGCTGGGATGCCCTGGCGGACTATACCCTGGTGGAGGCGGACGGCTCCGCCGGAAAGCCCTTCAAGGGCCACGAGAAATATGAGCCTGTGCTGCCGCCCCGGCGCAATACCACGGTGCTGGTGCTGGGAGCGGACGGCTTTGGGAGGCCCATCAGCGTGGCGGCGCACCGTCCGGCGCTGTATGCCCGGCTGGCCGGTGTACCGGAGAACCGGCCGGTGACCCCGGCCATTGCCGCCCGTGTGGCGGCCTGGGAAGGATTTCATGACCAGGTGTTCGTGAACCAGGTGGACCGGGAGGATGAGTGGCCCTTGGCCCGGCAGCTGGCGGAAAAGCTGGACTGCCCGGTGGTGGCCGGTTCCCTGCGCTCCGGCTATTGGGAAAAGATCAAATAACAGGAGGATTCTTTTATGGAACGTGCTTATGCGGAATATGCCGCCCATCAGGCAGCGGAGCTGCTGGCCATCGACAGCCCCACCGGCTTCACGGAGCAGGCGGCGGTATGGGTGCAGAATGCATTTCAGACTCTGGGCTATGACGCCCGACGCACCGTCAAGGGCGGCGTGCTCATCGACCTGGGCGGCAGCGACGACGCAGACGGCCTGCTGCTGGAGGCCCATGCCGACACCCTGGGCGGTATGGTAGCGGAGATCAATGGTACCGGCCGCCTGCGGCTGACCGCTCTGGGCGGTATGCGCCCGGAAAACGGCGAGGCAGAGAACGTTCGGGTCTATACCCGCAGCGGCCGGGTCATTGAGGGCACCTTCCAGCTGTGCAACGCCTCCGTCCATGTCAATGACGACTATGCCGGGACCAAGCGCAGCTACGATACCTGCGAGGTGGTACTGGACGAGGATGTGAAGTCCGCCGACGACACCCGGGCCCTGGGTGTGGAGGCAGGCGACATCGTCTGCTTTGAGCCCCGCACCCGCATTACGTCCTCCGGCTATATCAAGAGCCGGTTCCTGGATGATAAGCTGTCCGTGGGTATTCTGCTGGGCCTGGGCAAGTATATGAAGGACCGGGGGCTCACGCCCCGCCGCCGGGTATATGCCCATGTGACGGTGTATGAGGAGGTAGGCCACGGCGGCGCGGCCAACGTGCCCCAGGGCGTTACCGAGGCCATCAGTGTGGATATGGGCTGCGTAGGCGACGGCCTGCGCTGCACCGAGCGCCAGGTGTCCATCTGCGCCAAGGATTCCGGCGGGCCGTACAGCTATGAGGTGGTGGGGAAGCTCATCGACGCTGCCCAGCGGGAAAAGGCCGACTACGCCGTGGATGTATATCCCCACTACGGCTCCGATGTGGAGGCTACTCTGTCCGCCGGGAATGACCTGCGCCATGGGCTCATCGGCGCCGGGGTCTACGCCAGCCACGGCTATGAGCGCAGCCATATAGACGGCGTGTGGAACACCCTGAAGGTGCTGAAGGGGTATCTGAATATCTGAAAAAATCCCGGTTCACTTTTTTCGTGAACCGGGAATTTTTTACTTCTCTTTGTAATATAAACGACAGTGGCAGTAGCCCTCAAAGTTGGGATCCGCGATCTGATCCTTGAACTCCTTGCACATGCAGCGGTTTTCTTCCGTCCGGGCCAGACGGCATGGGCAATAACCGCCGGTGCGCTTCAATCCCTCCCGGATGGCGTCCACCACCTGCTTATCCTCGTTGAGCCGAACCTTCATGGTGCGCCTCCTTTCTGATTTGTAGACCTACTATAGCATGTATAAAGGATCGCCGCAATATACAAATGCAACACTTTAACACGGATATAGTTTCTCTCTCGGAAATTTATTGTATTTATACGAAACAAAATTTGTCACCGTGTTGTCAATGAAAACCCTTTCGTTTCCGGTTTTTCTGGTTTCAGGTGTTTTTCAAAATTTCAGGCCGGGAAATGGTTCCCGGAATCTTTTGGTAATATTTTCTCATTAATTATGAAAATTTCTCATTGGATAAACAACTTTTCTGAATCAATTGACTTTTGAAGGCAATTGTGGCATTCTGTACCTGTAACCAATATCAGTCCGTCTGGGGCGCACAGTCAGTCGCCGCTAACGGACGGAAGGAGTGGAACTGTTTTGAGCAGACTTGACATCAAAACCCCCAGCAGGGCTCAGACCGTGGTAGAGGGCCTCTACCGCGATGTGGAGCGCCGGATCGCCGCCAGCCCTCCGGGCCTGTGCCCGGTGGAAATGTCTCTGTCATTTTTGCAGCTGTGCCATGCACAGACCTGCGGCAAGTGCGTGCCCTGCCGCATCGGTCTGGGGCAGCTGACCAAGCTCATTTCCCAGGTGCTGGACGGGACCGCCAACATGGGCACCGTCCGCATCATCGAGAAAACCGCCCGCAGCATTGTGGATACCGCCGACTGCGCCATCGGGCGGGATGCGGCCCGGCTGGTAGTGGACGGACTGGAGGGCTTCCGGGACGATTATGAGGAGCATGTGCAGCACCACCGGTGCCTGGCAAGCCTTCAGAATCCCGTGCCCTGCGTGGCGCTGTGTCCCGCCGGAGTGGATATTCCGGGCTATATGGCCCTGGTGGGGGTGGGACGCTATGCCGACGCCGTGCGCCTGATCCGAAAGGATAACCCCATGCCCACCGCCTGCGCCTATATCTGTGAGCATCCCTGCGAAGCCCGGTGCCGCCGGAATATGATCGACGACCCCATCAACATCCGGGGCCTGAAGCGGTACGCCGTGGACCATGCAGGCGTGGTGCCCAATCCCCCCTGCGCCCCGGCCACCGGAAAAAAGGTGGCCATCATCGGCGGAGGCCCCAGCGGCCTCAGCTGTGCCTATTATCTGGCACTGATGGGCCACAAGGTCACCATTTTTGAGGAGTGCAGCAAGCTGGGCGGCATGCTGCGCTATGGTATTCCCAGCTATCGTTTCCCCCGGGAGAAGCTGGACGCAGAAATCGACTCCATCCTGTCGCTGGGGATCGAGGTCCGCACCAACGTCCGGATAGGCCGGGACATCTGGCTGGAGGAGTTGGAAAAGCAGTACGACTGTATTTACATCGCCATCGGCGCACACCAGGATAAAAAGACCGGCATCCCCGGTGAGGACAGCCGCAACGTCATATCCGCTGTGGAGATGCTCAAGGCCATCGGAGACGACGTAATGCCTGATTTCACCGGCAAGCAGGTGGTGGTCATCGGCGGCGGCAACGTGGCTATGGACGTCACCCGCAGTTCTATCCGTCTGGGAGCCAGCAAGGTCAGCTGTGTGTACCGCCGCCGCCTGGAGGATATGACGGCCCTGCCCGACGAGGTGGCCGGTGCAACCGCCGAGGGAGCGGAGATGATAACCTTGGCCGCCCCTGTCCGCATCGAGGCCGACGACGACGGCGTGGCCAGGGCCCTGTGGGTCCAGCCCCAGATTATCGGCGATGTGGATAAATCGGGCCGTCCCAGACCCAACCGGGCCGCCCTGGATGAGGTACGTATCCCGGCGGACATCATTGTGGTGGCCATTGGCCAGGGCATCGAGATTCAGGGCTTTGACCAGGCCGGCGTGCCCATTACCCGCGGCGGCCGTCTGGTGGCTGCTCTGTCCGGCCAGGTCAGCGACATGGACAACGTGTTCGCCGGAGGCGACTGCGTCACCGGGCCTGCTACCGCTATTCGCGCCATTGCCGCCGGTAAGGTGGCAGCCGCCAACATCGACGAGCACCTGGGCTATCACCATGAGATCCGGGTGGACGTGGATATCCCGGCTCCCCGGCTCAATAACTGCCCGCCCCACGGGCGCATCAACACCACCGAGCGTGAAGCCTGTGAGCGCAAGTGCGACTTTGAGGACATCGAGTGCGGTCTGACCGAGGAGGGCGCCGTCACCGAGGCATCCCGCTGTCTGCGGTGCGATCACTTCGGCTATGGCATTTTCAGAGGAGGTCGAGACATCAAATGGTAACGCTGACCATCGACAACAGAACCGTCACCGTGCCGGAGGGCACCACCATTCTGGAGGCCGCCCGCTCCGCGCGTCTGGATATACCCACCCTGTGCTACCTGAAGGATATCAACGAGATCGGCGCCTGCCGCATCTGTATGGTGGAGGTAGAGGGAGAACAGCGCCTGGTAGCCGCCTGCGATACCCAGGTAGCCGAGGGCATCGTGGTACATACCAACTCCCCCCGGGTCCGGGAGGCGCGCCGGGTGAATCTGCGGCTGCTGCTGGCCCAGCACGATATCCGCTGTCCCAAATGCACCCGCAGCGGCAACTGCAAGCTCCAGCAGCTCACCAACGACTATAACCTGCTGGGCAACCACTATATCAAGGACCTGCGGCCTGTTGAGCAGGATTTCAGCACACCGGTAGTACGGTTTGAAAACCGCTGCGTCCGCTGTATGCGCTGCATCCAGGTATGCGACAAGATCCAGGGCATGCACATCTGGGATTTGATGGGCACTGGTACCCGCACCACCATTGGCGTGTCCGGAGCCCGGACTCTGGCCGACTCCGACTGCACCTTCTGCGGTCAGTGCATGACCCACTGCCCCGTAGGCGGTCTGCAGGAGCGGGATGATACCGGCCGGGTGTTCGATGCTCTGGCCAACCCCAAAAAGGTCACCGTGGTCCAGATGGCCCCGGCGGTGCGGGCCGCGTGGGCGGAGTATTACCACCTGAAGCCGGAATACGCCACTGCGCAGCGCATGGTCACTGCCCTGAAGCAGATGGGCTTTGACTATGTGTTCGACACCAACTTCACCGCCGACCTGACCATCATGGAGGAGGGCAGCGAGTTTGTGGAGCGCTTTACCCACCGGGACCAGTACACATGGCCCATGTTCACCTCCTGCTGTCCGGGCTGGGTCCGGTTTGTCAAGACCCAGTTCCCTGCTTACGTCAGCCACCTGTCCACCGCCAAGAGTCCCCAGCAGATGTTCGGCGCAGTGGCCAAGAGCTACTTTGCCCAGAAGCTGGGTGTGGACCCCCACGACATTTTCGTGGTGTCCATCATGCCCTGCACCGCCAAAAAGAGCGAGGCAGCACTGCCCACCATGCGGGACGCCTGCGGCGACGCCGATGTAGACGTGGTGCTGACCACCCGGGAGATCGTCCGGATGTTCCGGGGCGAACAAATCAACCCGGCGGTTCTGGATGAGACCCCCTTCGACAGCCCCCTGGGCAGCGGCACCGGCGCGGCGGTGATCTTCGGCGCCACCGGCGGCGTGATGGATGCAGCCCTGCGCAGCGCTTATTACCTGGTCACCGGAAAGAATCCGGACCCCGATGCCTTCCGCGACATCCGGGGCATGGGCGGCTGGAAGGAAGCTAAATTCGAGATCCCCGGCGCGGGAGTGGTTTCCGTGGCTGTGGCCAGCGGCCTGCTGAACACCCGCAAGCTCATGACCGCCCTGGAGCGAGGCGAGGTCCGCTACGACTTTGTGGAAATCATGGCTTGTCCCGGCGGCTGTGCCGGCGGCGGCGGTCAGCCTATCCATGACGGCGTGGAGCTGGCGGAAAAACGCGGCAGCGTCCTGTGGAGCATCGATAAGGCCGCCCCCTGCCGGTTCTCCCATGAGAACCCTGACGTGCGGGAGCTGTACCGCGATTACCTGAAAAAGCCCCTCAGCGATGTTTCCCATCATCTGCTGCACACAGACCATCAAGCCTGGAAAATGCCCAGTCAAAAGTAATATTCCGTCAAAAGTGACAGCCGCCTGCCCGCAAGTGGCTGTCACTTTATATTTTTTCACATATTTTTTATGGTTTGTTCTTACATTGTTCACATTTATATATTGTATTTATGGTAATATGATAGCAACATATATCATATGATGGAAAGTATAAAGTATAATGAGCAAGAGGAGGTACCTGCCATGAAATGTCCCTGCTGCGGAAACGAGATGCATTCCGGCTTTGTCCGGGCTATGGGTCGAGGCGGCGTGTGCTGGGTGACGGAGAACCGTCCCATGGGCGCGGCCGTAGGCTGCCCGGGCTTTCTGCTTCTGGGCAAAGCCCCCCATCTGGAAACGGACCATGTCCCTGCCTATCGGTGCGCCGCCTGCCGGACGGTGACCATACCCTACGACGAGGGATAACGAACATCTGCTGCGGCACAGCTTTGGCTGTGCCGCTTTTTTGCATAAAGTTTCCGCATATTCTCTTTTAGAATACATAAACGGCAGCTATTGTGTGACATTTCCGTGAATTTACTTGGCGAACTCTTTACATGCTCTGAAAAATCCGGTATAATATCCCGGATATGCAGAAAGAGGGTGGACCCTTGCAAGTGAATCAAGTGCGGCTGGGCGCGGTGCTGTCCTATGTGTCCATGGGGCTGAGCACGCTGATCTCGCTGATCTACACGCCCATTATGCTGGACCGGCTGGGCGAAACGGAATACGGTGTTTACGGGGCGGTGGGTCCCATCATCTCGTACCTGCTGCTGCTGAGTATGGGCTTGGGCAGTGCCTATATCCGCTACTATTCCCAGGCCAAGGTGGCCCAGGACCGGCGGGAGATGGCCAAGCTCAACGGCATGTTCCTGGTGACGCTGTCGCTGCTGGGTCTGGTACTGCTGGCCTTGGGCTTCTTCCTGGCAGCGCACCCGCAGATGGTGTTCGGCACCAAGTGGGCCCCGGAGGAGCTGGCTCTGGGTGCAAAGCTGCTGCGGATCATGACCGTCAACGCAGCGCTTTCTTTCCCGTTCAGTGTGTTCGAGTCCCATGTGAATATCCATGAGCGCTACCTGTTCCTGAAGGCTGTCACCATGGCCAAGTCCGTGCTGAGCCCGCTGATCTCCATTCCCCTGCTGCTGCTGGGGTTTCGCTCTCCGGCCATCGCCACGCTGTCGTTGGTGCTGACCATTGTGTGCGGCCTGACCTATATGTTCTATTGTCTCACGGTGCTGAAAATGCCGATGTCCTTCCGGACCTACGACCTGCCGCTGATGAAGAACATGATGGGCTTCACGTTCTACATTTTCCTGGCGGTGGTGGTGGACCAGCTGAACTATGGCATCGGCACCCTGATGACCACCTGGATCCATGGTGCGGAGCTGTCCGGCGTATACTACAGCGCTAACCAGCTGAACGTATATTACCTATCCTTCGCCATGGCCATCTCCAACGTACTGATCCCACGGGTCCACCGGATGGTGGCCGAGGGTGACTCCACCCGGGAGCTGACCAAGCTGATGACCAAGGCCGGACGTTTGCAGTTCATTATGCTGATGGCGGTGTTTCTGGGCTTTGTGGCAGTGGGACGCCCCTTTGTGATCCTGTGGGCCGGCGGCAAGGAGCAGTTTTCCGTGGACTATCCCGTGGCCTTGCTGCTGTTTGCCAGCACCATTGTTTCCGCCATTCAATTTGTAGGGCTGGAGATCCTCCGGGCCAAGAACATGCATCGCTTCCGGGCCTGGGTCTATCTGGGCGCCGCCGCCGTCAACGTCGGGCTGATGATTCCCCTGTGCAAATACGGCGGGCTCATTGGTGTGGCGGGTTCCATTCTGTTTGTGACCGTGGTGGGGAATGTGCTTCCCATCAACTGGTATTTCCGCAGGCATGTGGGGCTGGATATCCGGTGGTTCTGGAGCCACATTGCACGGCTGCTGCCGTCTATGGTGGTGCCTGCCGTTGCGGCGGTGCTCATCGCTGTGCTGGTCCCGGTATCGGGATATCTGGACATCTTGATCTGGGGCTGCGTATTTGTGGTTGTGTACGCCGTCAGCCTGTGGCTGTTCGGCATGAATCGCTATGAGCGCGGCATCGTCACCGGTGTTCTGGGCAAATTCCGCCGCAGGCGCCGCAGAAGAAGATAAACTGACAGGGGCGAAAATCGCCCCTGTCAGTTTATCTTCAAGACAGTTCTTTCTTCTGCCGTGTCATGGCCGTCCGTTCTACTATTCGGTTTCGTCCGGTAATAGAACATTCGGGTGGTATATTTACAGTTCGTTTCCCTCGTCCGGCTGCTGCACCAGCACCGCCTCCGCCCGTGGCCCGTCGGTGAAGTCCAGCTGCACCACGGCCTGGGCGGTGTTCACGGAGCAGCTGACGCACTTGCCCCGCTCCCGGGCTGCGGCGTCGCACCGGGTCAGCAGGTCCGTCAGGAGCTCCCGGTTCAAACCGCCGCCCCGCCAGTGGAACACGAAGTGCGCCTGCTTTTTCCGCAGGGCCTGCCTGGCACGGCTTTCCACGTCCTCCGGCTTGGTGAAGGACAGGGCCCGGTAGTAGTACCCCTTGTCCGCCGTACAGGGCGGCAGGGGCAGCACCAGAGCTTCGTGGTCCCGGAATATGTGCCTGTCGTCCAGGTTGAAATAATCGTACCGGGGGACGCCCCGCTGGAGGGAATTGTCAAAGGTGGCGTCCAGATGATAGCGCTGGCCCTCCACCGTCACCACGTTCCAGGTATGGCGGTATTTTACACCCCGCTCCGGGGCCGCCTCGCTGAGGGCCACGATGCACGGCAGTCCCACGGCGTCGCACAGGGCCTTCACGGTTTTGGCGATGCCCTCGCACACGCCGACCCCCTGGGTCAGAGGCCCGATGATCTCGTGAGAATACGGCTTTTTCAGCTTATCATACCGGACGTTTTCCAGAATAAACTCGTGGATGGCCAGCTCCTTCTCCCGGTCGGTCTTTCCCGCCAGGGGGCGGACCAAACGGTCCAGCCGGGCGGCGACCGCCTGCCGGTGCTGGCGGACCTTGCTCTTATCGAACAGATACTCCGGCAGCAGCTCCACATGGTCTGCCCCGGGCATCCAGCGATACTGAAACCCGGTGACGTAAAACAGCAGCGGCGTGTCCAGCTTCAGCCGCAGGTAGATGTCCGACAGCTCCTGGCCGGTGAGCTTCGGCACCCGGACCCCCGGGGCCAGGGCCTCCATACCCGTCCGCATGGCGTCGTACACCGCTCGCTTTTCCCGGTCCAGCTGCCGGTAATAGTACCCGGCCATCAACGGTATGCGTGGGGCAGCAGCTGCCGCACCTGCCGGGCCAGGGCGTCAAACTGGTCGCAGGACAGAGCCTGTGCCCCGTCGGACAGGGCGCAGGCCGGACGGTCGTGGACCTCCACCATCAGCCCGTCGGCTCCGGCGGCTACGGCGGCCAGGGCCAGGGGGGCCACCAGCTCCGCCCGTCCGGCGGCGTGGCTTGGGTCCACGATCACAGGCAGGTGCGACAGCCTTTTCAGCACCGGAATGGCTGCGATATCCAGGGTGGCCCGGCTGTCCGTTTCAAAGGTGCGGATGCCCCGCTCACACAGAATGACCTGGGAATTGCCCCCGGCCAGAATGTACTCCGCCGCCTGCAAAAGCTCCGTCACGGTGGCGGACATGCCCCGTTTCAGCAGCACCGGCTTCCGCACCTGGCCCAGGGCCTGGAGCAGGGGAAAATTCTGCATATTCCGGGTGCCCACCTGCAGGACGTCCACGTCTGCCAGATCGTCCAGCTGCCGGGGGTCGGTGATCTCCGTCACCACAGGCAGGCCCGCCTCCTGACCGGCGTCCACCAGCAGGGGGATGCCCGCCTGACCCAGCCCCTGGAAGGAATAGGGGGATGTCCGGGGCTTGAATACGCCTCCTCGCAGCAGCTGGGCCCCGGCGGCCTTCACCCGCCGGGCCACGCCGGCCATCTGCACCTGGGACTCCACAGCGCAGGGCCCTGCAATGAGGCAAAACTCCGCACCGATCCGCGCACTGCCCACCTCCACCACGGTGTTTTCCGGATGGGCAGCCCGTCCCGCCAGCCGGTAGGGCGGCGTAATGCGCCGCACATCCAGCACATAGGGAAGGGCCAGCAGCCCCTCCGGGTCCAGCCGCCAGGTATCTCCCACCAACGTCAGCACATCGGCGTCCTGGCCCGGGGTGCGGCCTATGCGCACCCCCTGATTCATCAGGCGCACCGCCAGCTGCCGCATGGCGGGCTCCTGGGTATCCTTTCGGATGACAACGATCATATATACCTCCGTGCGGCCATGCCGCCATATATTCCTGTTTATTGTACCGCAATGCGGACCGATTTGCAAGCCGGGGGTAAAAAGAACGCCGCCGTACAATGGCTCGCTTCCGAACAGGGACAGGCCCTGTTCGGCGACGCCGACGTCCACGATGTATTCTTCCTGGTAGACCCCCAGGATATCGCTCAGCAGCTCCGGCTCAGTAACTATGACGCCGCCATCCTCTGCCCCGACCAGCAGACATTGCAGCAGCTGGGCGGCTATGAGTCGATCCCCCTTTTCCGGGACGCCGTCATATTCGTACACGGTGACATTGGGCAGCCCAGGGGTGACTATGACCTGACCGCCGACACCATCCGGCAGATATACGCAGGCAGCGGCGCGCTGTTCTGGGATCAGGAGCAGCGCCAGGCCCTGATCCCGGCCTACGGCTACAGCGATGACGCGGACGTCCCCGTCTGGCAGCAGCTGTCGATGCTGTTCGGCATTACTGCCGGTGCGCCGGATATTGTCCCGGTGGGAGAGTATGGCAACCCCGTGGCCGCCGTGGCTTATTCCGACCGGGTGGGAGCGCCGCTGTTTCCCTGCTATTACCAGTATCTGCACGGAGATGCGGGGCTCAACGGGTCGGTGATCTCTGTGGATGGCGTGCTGCCCACAGACGAGACGCTGGAGGACGGGACGTATCCGTTTACCCTGTCCTATTACGGCATGTACAGCGCCATCCCGCCCGCGGCGAAAAAGCTGCTGCCGGAGATATTCCGGGGCATGCAGGCAAGCAGTGCTCGGTAAAAAGCCAACCCATACGGGGTGCGACCCTGGGTATGGGTAGTGGATCAGGAGGCAGCGCTATTTCAATCCACGCGCCCCATATGGGGCGCGACACCAGCGACCTGACCAAGATCATCCTGGGGGCCGAATTTCAATCCACGCGCCCCATACGGGGCGCGACTCGTCAATACGGGCCGGAGATTCCGGACCAGGATATTTCAATCCACGCGCCCCATACGGGGCGCGACGCAGGTGCACCGGGAGTCATTATGGCGTCAAGATAATTTCAATCCACGCGCCCCATACGGGGCGCGACGAGGGCCCATACGTCTGGTCCCGAGCCGGTGTGGCATTTCAATCCACGCGCCCCATACGGGGCGCGACCCTGCGGGCGGCTCTATACCCCCGCGTGTCCACTATTTCAATCCACGCGCCCCATACGGGGCGCGACGAGCTGCTTCGCCGGAATAACATTTCGTTTTGACAATTTCAATCCACGCGCCCCATACGGGGCGCGACCCTGTGGCTGATTGCGCAAAACGCGAAAATTATTATTTCAATCCACGCGCCCCATACGGGGCGCGACTTCACGTGAAACAGATAGGAGGTTTTCTATGTGTTTAAATTTCAATCCACGCGCCCCATACGGGGCGCGACCCATCATCATCCGGGGAAAGCAGCTTAGCAACAGATTTCAATCCACGCGCCCCATACGGGGCGCGACTCTTGTCTAAGATTGATGAAATTATCACAATCTTATTTCAATCCACGCGCCCCATACGGGGCGCGACGAGCGGCTGGCAACCATAGAGAACTGGCCGGAGACATTTCAATCCACGCGCCCCATACGGGGCGCGACAAGCGCGGGCTGCTGTCCCAGGTGGAGGCCACGGAATTTCAATCCACGCGCCCCATACGGGGCGCGACTTCAGCGCATTCATGGCAACGGTATTCGGCGCACCTATTTCAATCCACGCGCCCCATACGGGGCGCGACCTACTGTGCGGAAGAATACCATCATACAGAATCGCAATTTCAATCCACGCGCCCCATACGGGGCGCGACCAATCAGTTCCTGCACGCTGGCCTTGAGATCGCTATTTCAATCCACGCGCCCCATACGGGGCGCGACGCAGAGGTGGGAGCGCGGCACATAAGCAGGAGATATTTCAATCCACGCGCCCCATACGGGGCGCGACGGTGGGTCCGGAATCAGCATAAGACCGAAGGGAGGATTTCAATCCACGCGCCCCATACGGGGCGCGACTCTGTACACGGTATCCAGTCTCACCACCGGCACGATTTCAATCCACGCGCCCCATACGGGGCGCGACAGGAGACCCACACGCTGACCAAAGCGGAAATCCCATTTCAATCCACGCGCCCCATACGGGGCGCGACTCACGCAGTAATCACGCCGCCCAGAGCGGCAGGATTTCAATCCACGCGCCCCATACGGGGCGCGACATGGCGCAGGACGGCATAAGGAGGGAGTATATGCCCATTTCAATCCACGCGCCCCATACGGGGCGCGACCTACACGGTGGTGTGGGACCTGGACAGCGAATGGATTTCAATCCACGCGCCCCATACGGGGCGCGACGCATACAAATGCGGATATTGCGGAAAAACTCATTAGATTTCAATCCACGCGCCCCATACGGGGCGCGACAGGGCGATTTGTTTTGGGCTTCTTTTCAACGGAATTTCAATCCACGCGCCCCATACGGGGCGCGACTATCTGCCATTTCATACTTCCATCAGGTCGAAAAGAATTTCAATCCACGCGCCCCATACGGGGCGCGACGATACATTACATACTCGCCTCCTGATATGTAACTATTTCAATCCACGCGCCCCATACGGGGCGCGACCGACTGTGCGGGGCTCCTGGGGTTTGCTGTCACGCTTGATTTCAATCCACGCGCCCCATACGGGGCGCGACCATTCGAGCGCAACGCCGCTGAAATCAACGGGCTTATTTCAATCCACGCGCCCCATACGGGGCGCGACAGAAGCTGTGCGAGGATTGGGCGAATCTGCTCATATTTCAATCCACGCGCCCCATACGGGGCGCGACGCCGTGTGTTTGTTCTCCTGTGCGCCGCAATGCATTTCAATCCACGCGCCCCATACGGGGCGCGACCTCGTCTGTGGCCCTGAGATGTTCCGCCTCTGCTATTTCAATCCACGCGCCCCATACGGGGCGCGACCACTTGGACACGGGATAGGTGCTGTCCGTATGGATTTCAATCCACGCGCCCCATACGGGGCGCGACGCCCATCATCTCCTCTGCAATCAAGTCGTGTTCCCATTTCAATCCACGCGCCCCATACGGGGCGCGACCCCCTTGGCCTTACATAGCAGACTTTACCCGCCCCATTTCAATCCACGCGCCCCATACGGGGCGCGACTGTCCTCCCGGTCAATCAAGTCCACCATCCGCATATTTCAATCCACGCGCCCCATACGGGGCGCGACAAAATAATGCACGATTCCTCATCTTCTGGCAAATCATTTCAATCCACGCGCCCCATACGGGGCGCGACGTAGCGCTATACCCCATCTCCCGCACGGCGACGGGATTTCAATCCACGCGCCCCATACGGGGCGCGACAGCAAAAATGCATAATTTATGTTCTGCATTTTTGCAACAACAGACAGTTAAAGCATAAAAACCAACAGGAAACGTCGTCTGTCAGAACGTTTTTCTGATAAATCCAGGAACTCAACTTGCAAAAGTAGGTGCGAACCTTCCTGACGCGTTCTGTTCGCTTCTCCTTCGCACTAGATCATCAGTGTGTCCTCTGGCAGATACGATTGCTTGCAGCCGAAATGCTCGATCTTCTTTTCATACTGCTTCCCTAAATAGTAAAATCGCAGACTATCCCGCTGGGGATCCATAATCTTACAAAGGGTATTTTGCAGACTGCGGCACTGTGCGGTGTCCAGCAAGCATTCAAATACAGAATTCTGCACTCTTTGCCCATAATTAACGCACTGCCTGGCGATTTGCCGCAGGCGTTTGCGTCCGGCGGCGTCCTCTGTATTTACATCATAGGTGATCAATACCAGCATAGCCCCTCACTTCCATAAAAACGGCGGATAGTCGTCCAAATCGCCCCGCAGATACCTTGCCAACAAGAGACTCTGCACATAAGGAACCAGACCCCAAGGAAGCTTTTCCTCCAGAAAAGGATGGGTGATCGGCTCCCTTTTGCGCTCCTGCCATTTATGCAAAAAGCTTTTACGTCCTGTGTCCGACAGAAATACCGCACCGCTTTCCCGAAAATCGAAATCCTCTGGCTTAATGATGCGATTATTGACCATCGTCAGCACAAAACGATCCGCAAAGCAAGGACGCAGTTCCTCCATCAGATCCAGCGCAAGGGATTCACGTCCCGGACGGTCACGGTGCAGAAAACCCACATAGGCATCCAGGCCGACACATTCCAAGGCGGAAGCACAGTCGTGGGCCAGAAGGCTGTACGCAAAGGACAGCATGGCATTGAAAGCGTCCAGCGGCGGTCGGCGGCTGCGTTCACGGAAAAAGAAGGTATCCTTTCCCTGCAGGATCATGTCGTCAAGAACTCTGAAATAGGCAGTGGCGCCGGCGCCCTCCAACCCCCGGAGACTGTCCAGCGAGGTTTCTGCCGTGATCTGCGGCAAAAGCCCCTGCAGCTGCTGGGACACCGCTGTAAAGCGGCCGCTGTCAATTCGCATGGCATGATCCCTTCGGGTGCGATCCACACTCCAGCGGGCGTTATAGACCTTGCCCAGAATCATCATTCGGGCCACGCGGCAGCTTTCAGAGGGATCGTCGGCGACCCGATACTGCGTCCGCCGCAACAGCACATTGCCCTGCATTTGTCCGGAGACACGGGCAAGGAATTGCCCTCTCTGGGTACAAAACGCCAGCCCGATCTCCCGCTTGGCGCAAGCACCCATCAGTGCCGGTGAAGCACCGGAATAGGAAAAGGTCACGATGCTTTGCAGCGTGTGCAGCGGATAGCGGGCAACGGCTTCCCCACCCCGGTTGGCCACCACATTTTCACCGTCCAGCGAGAGGTACACATCCTCTGATGTAACGAACAATGTGTTCAAAAGCTGTCTCATGGCGTCTCCTCCAGATGATCCCGCAGATAATCCGCAACAGATTGCTTCCGCATCAGCTTCGGAAGACAAAGCTCCTTGAGAGAGCAGGCGCTGCAGGCTTTTGTCGGCTTGACCTTCGGCGTCCAGCCACGATCATACAGAGCGTGCATCTCCTCAAGAAGCGTCCTGACCTCCTGCCGCAGCTCCGGCGTGAATTCCACCTCTGTACGGCGGTGCGTCTCGCCGTAGTACAGCGCGCCGGTCGGGATCTGGCAGCAGAGCATTTCCTCCAGACACACAGCCTGTCCGCAAAGCTGCAAGGCGTCCGTGGTATCCTGCTTGGGCTTGCCGCGCTTGTATTCCACCGGATAGGGCTGCCAAAGGCCATCCCTCCCTTTCAGCGGAATCCCTACGCCGCTGCGGTGGAATTCCAGCACGTCACAGGCACCGGAAACCCCTAAGGTCGGGGAGAATATCCGCATATCCCGCGTAATGAGCAGGTCGCCGCGGCTCTCGGTGAAGTCCTTATCGTGGGCCCGCTCGTGGAGGATCGCACCGTCTGTGGTACGGTAATTCTCCGCCCATTGATTTTCGATATGGATCAGCGCCCATTGTCTGCGGCAGAATTTGAAGTGCTGCAAACCGGAGAGCTGAAGAAAGCGCTCCTCCGGATAGATCACCCCAGCCGTGTGCAGGTAACGCCGGCGGGGAGAGCCGCCTCGTCCACCGTAACGGTGTAGTCTTCATAGCTTCTGGGGGCGGTAACGTTGTCCTTATGAGCTGCCTTCACCAGATCAAACAGCTTATGGGCCGGAGCGCAGCCCAACTCGGAATCATGCTTGAACACGATCAGCTCACGCACAGCCATCTTGCCGCGGGCGGCAGAGTGGTCATTTTCAAACATATTCAGGATGGCTGTCCACAGCAGGTTCAGGTCATCCTCGGAGAATCCGGTAGTCTTGCGGGCCAGGTTGGCGGAGATATATCCCTCCACCCGGTACAGGCCGTAGGGTACAATGTACTTGCGGCCCATTTCGGTGCCCTTCTTCTCCGCGTCCGCCTCCGTGGTGATGGCCACACGGGTGATGGTAACCTCCTGCGGCATGATGGGGTCAACGCTGCGGGCAAAGCCCAGCTGCACCGGCCCGCGCACCTGTCCGCAGTTCAGCGCACCCTTGACGAAGGTAGTCATGACTGCGCCGAAGGTGCGGATATCGTAGAAATTCCGGCACATAAAGTCCCGCAGCTTTTCGTCCAGATGCTCGTCCTTCTTCTTGGCATCCTTCAGCTTGTCCGCGTCCACGCCCACAAAGGCGCAGGCTTCCTTGTCGCTGGTGTTCAGCGGTACGCCGTCCTTGATGTAGATGCGATAGCCCGTCTTCCCTTCCTTTGCCATCTCCACATAGTTGCGGATCTTTCGCTTCAGGCAGACGTCCGTCACCAGCCCGTAGCCGGTCTCTGGGTCTATACGGGGCATGTTGCCCGCGTCGGGGTCACCGTTGGGATTTCCGTTCTCTACTTCGAAAAACACCACAAATTCATACCGGTTCTTGATAGGCTCAGACATTTTCATTCTCCTCCTTTTTCGTATACCGCTTCTGTGTCTGGTGATAGTAGCCAAGGTCGAAGGAGCCCTGCTGGGCCAGCGTCATACGGGCAGGATAGCTCTCGCCCAGCAATCCCTTCAACACAGTGACCTGTTTATCGAAATAGACTCTCTGTCCGGGCTCCAGCTTCCGCAGATGCTTCTGATAGAGATTGTTCAGCACCGGGAAGATGCTGGCAGGCATGGTCGCTGCCGAGTTGAAATACTTGTCCTTGATGGTCGCGTTGATACCGGGATTTGCCGCCTGCTGCGCCGATTCATAAACGGAGAACAACCGGCCCAGCGTGTAAGGGATGTTGGTGCTGGCTTCGTTGAGACTCACAGTCAAAACCTCCTTTGGACAGTCCGTATGTGGATTTTTCAGATAATACGCCTTGATGATGGCCGCGCGGCCCCATGTGATGTTCCGCTCCGCACGAATACGGAGCATGACAGCCTCCAGCAGCGACGCCGGATACAGCCCGCCGGAAAAGATGGCCCGTGCCGTGGCTCCTGCCATGGCCGGTGAAGGAGACTTATCCTTGGAATTCGGATTCACCGTTTCCCGCAGCAGCGCCCACAGGGACAGCACACCGGGCTTAGCGTTTGCAGGCCTCACGATCTCCAGCCGCTCATAGTGGGCATTGACGTTCTGCATCAGCCTGCCGAAGCTGTCCCGCAGAAAGAATCGGACAGAGAGCCGGGCCGCGTTAGGCGCCAGCCCCAGAATGTAAAAGGTGCGGTCCGGATCCACGCCCAGGTCCGTGCTCGGCAGACCCTTTGCCAGATTTTTCAAGGCAGCCTGCAGATCCTTTTCCGATAAGCCTGATGGCATATTGCCGGACATGAACGCCATAAACAGATCAGGATAAGCAGGCTCTGCGCCCTCTGCCCAACAGACAATGGTGGTATCGCCGATGACCTGCACATTGTTCCTTTTCGCCAGCAGATGGTTCAAGGCGGCAGTGTAGGCAAATGCTGCATACTTGCCTACCGGTGCGTTGTAGCTTTGCTCCCGCCCATAAGACGACTCGGATTCGTTATTAAAGCTCACAAGCGCATTGCCCATGGTTTGAAATCCACCTTGTGGATTGCCCTTGACCTTAGGATGCGTTCGAGCGATCTCCTGGTCGTATTGTCCTGTGACCAAGCACTGCATCATTTTTGCTTTCTTATCACGGCTTTCCCAATATCGCTGCCATGCGTCACAAATAGCAGTATCCTCCTGCGGATAGACCCCATTTACGCGAAAGAGCAAATTTCCACCCGAAGTGATTGCCTGAAGCTGGCTCGATAAGGCCGGATGCTCTGTCGCCTTTTCTGGATGCCAAGTATCAAAGAAGGCCAAAATGGCTGAAGAAGTAGGCGAGTTTACGCCATTCAAAACTGCGTGATGCAGCGCTTTAGCCTCCGAAAAATACTTTTTGCTGCGTTCCGGTTTACCTTTTTGGTCAATACCAAGAATATAACCGGAATTGTCCCACAAAAAATTTGCAGCTACATTTGAAGATCGGTCTTCTCCTGTTGGAAGAACTTTCTCCTGCGGACGCAGGACGGTTTTCTTGCCCATCTCCACCGGCTCCATGGTGGGGATTACCTGCGTCACCTGGCCGTCTTTATCCAGACACAGGGCGAAGCTGATCTTTGCCGGGCTCCATCCGGGAGCGGCGATCTCGCCGCGATGGAGGAGATCCTCGTAATACTGCGTCAGCGCTTGCAGAATCATTCCCTCACCTCCTCACTGTTCCATGGCGGCACAACCATCACGCCGTCCGTCAGACTGGCCCGGAAGAACCGGGGCGTGATGTTCCGGGGATCGGTGTAGTCCATATCCAGCAGGATCCAGCCCAGATCACGGACACCCTCCAGCTCCTTCGGACAGGGCGGCAGCTCCGTGCAGCGGCGAAAATGGGCCGGAAACTCCCTTGTGCCGAAATAGGGCATACTGTAGCACTGGCCCCGTTCCAGGCGACGCCTGATGATGTCCTGAAACTTTCCGGCGTTGTCACCGGGAGCAGCGTTCTTCGTCAGGTCGAAATGGGCGTCAATCACATAGTGTACGTCCCGCAGCACCATGGCCGCCCGCTGCTGGATGCTTTCCGGCGTGGCTAAATACAGCTCTCCTTGCCCTTTCTCCATGACGGTTTTTACCTTGCGGGCGCTGATGGTATCCTTCACCTCGTTGCGGCGAATGTTGGTGAAGCGAATGGGGCTGCATACATGGATGCGGTCGATGTGCCATCGCAGACCGGGGTGCCAGTAAATACTTTCCAGCAGCCCGCGGGCCGCCGACGGCGTCATGGTATCGTAGCTCACATGCTCAACCTTGAACTCAGGCCGCGAAAATAGCGCGTAGTCGCCCCACACTTCCACTTGTATTGCCATAAGGTCACTCCTTTCGTTTATTATTTAAATAGATCATAAGCTATTCCTTCGGAAAAGTCAATACGCAAATTCATAATATTGGGAAGTTAAATGAAAAAAATAAACGAGTTGACAGATCATGTTTTTTTTGGTATAGTCCCAACGTCACTGGATGCAGTGTGGATTGAAATATAATATTGGGCAGTTACCGTATCAGGCAGAAGGACGGGTAGGCCGTCCTTCTGCCATTTTTCAGATAAACTCCGCCTTGCCTGTCTCCGGCTCCAGAGACAGGCCCATGGTCTCGCTGTACAGCGTCAGATCTGTCAAAATGGCACTGTCCTCGTCCAATACGGGAACCTCCCGCGCCGTCAGCAGCGCACCTGCATTGTACAGCGCCTGATAATGCTTATCATATACAGAAACGGCATAACGGCCCAGCTTACGGTACAGGTCCCTGGAGCACTCGCCGTCCTGCAGACGCCGGAGTAAAGCCGTGCCTTCACCATAAGGAATGTAGATGGTATATGTATTCCGGTCGATGAGACGGAACTTCTCTGCTACTGTGCGGAACGGAAATTCACAGCCCCCGATTCCCTGCGTGAATGCCTCGATAACACCCTGCCGGTCCAGCGCATCGCCGCTCAGATCGCGCAGACTGCGAAAGTACCGAGTCATCGTCTCAGGCGCGGCAGGGTCGCGATCCTCTTTCAACGCTTCTCTGGCTGCGCCGACGGCGGCCTGGAACAATTGCGGCGGCAGCTCAGTCCGCTCAAAAATCGTGACAAAGCTCTCGTCCGCAGGACGTTTTCCCTCACGGTTGCAGCGCCCCGCCGCCTGCATGACGGAATCCAGCCCCGCCAATTCCCGGTAGACGGCAGGAAAATCCACATCCACGCCCGCCTCGATCAGCGATGTGGATACCACCCGGCATGGTTCCCCCCTTCTTAACCGTTCTTTGATCTTATCAAGCAGCACCTGTCGTTGAGCTGGGACCATCAACGTGGACAGATGATAGCTGCCCTCCTGCGGCAGCAATGCGTATATGCTCTGGGCAGCCTTACGGCTGTTGACGATACAGAGGACTTGCCGCTGCTCACTCAGCCGCTCTGCCAGCACTTCGTCAGTCATCGTTCCGGAGTGTTGGAAGGTCACGCGGCGGAAGCGGTCATACAGTGCTGCCGTTTGCGGGCAGAGCTCTGTCACGGGACAGTCTGGCGCGTAGGTGCGCAGCAGGTCATCCAAAGATGGCTGCGTTGCCGTACAAAGCACCACCGTTGAGCAAAATTGCTCCGCCAGCGAAGCCATGGCAGCCACACAGGGCCGCAGATGCGCCAAAGGCAGCATCTGTGCCTCGTCGAAAATAATGACGCTGTTGGCAAGGTTGTGCAGCTTGCGGCACCGGGAGGAACGGGCGGCGTACATGGACTCAAAGAACTGCACCGCCGTGGTGACCACCACAGGCATGTCCCAATTCTCCGTGGCCAGCGCTTTCCGGACAGCCTCCGCCGGCGCACCGTCGGAGAGATCAAACTGCACGCCGGAATGGTGCTCCAGCACATTGCCGCTCCCCAGAATATCCCGGAACACCCGGGCATTCTGGTCGATGATGGAGGTATATGGGATGACGTAAATCACCCGCTGCATCCCATGTTCCGCCGCATGTCGCAGTGCAAAGGCCAGCGACGCCACCGTCTTTCCCCCACCGGTGGGGACGGTCAGTGTGTAAACGCCTTTTGGCTTACTTCCCGCCTCTATACAGGTGTTCAGTATCTCGCAGCGCAGCCGATTCAACTCCGTCCTGGGCTGCTGCCACGGCTTGATATACGCTTGCAGCCGCGTCAGCAGCGTAGGGATATCATCGTATC